>Ga0079224_100000434_pt1 | contig 40497 bp, 28 predicted proteins | sample Stecom2015_FD_80414 | JGI IMG/M metagenome (GOLD analysis project Ga0079224, IMG submission 80414) | Agricultural soil microbial communities from Utah to study Nitrogen management - Steer compost 2015 | ecosystem: Environmental > Terrestrial > Soil > Agricultural land | place: USA: Utah... | reverse complement strand
CGCTGTAAGTGATAGTAAATTGAACAATAACGCGAAAGAACAATTATTGAAAACAGCCATTGAAGATTATAGTAAAGCTATCGCTATCAATGCCAACGATGCAAAATTGTATCAAAACCGTGCAATCGCCTATCGTGACTTGGGGATTTTGACAGGAACAACAGGAGCTGCAAATTATGATAAGGCAAAGGCTGCTGATGCGTATAATAAAGCTGTAGCGGATTATGAGAAAGTGTTGTCTTATGACGCTTCGCGTAAAGATATCCAAACGGAAGTGAAAAAAGCGAAAGTATATCGCGACAACTTAAAATAGATAAAAAAATCCCTTGGCTGAAACCAAGGGATTTTTTATAAAAATAGACTTCCGAAGTTTAACTGCGTTGAGGGCTTCGCCGTTCTAAAACTTCAGAAGTCTTTCTATAATATTTATCCTTTCCGTAGGTATTTTGTGAGGATGACGATTGTTTGCCCTTCTACTTTACCTTCTATCTGTTCGATATTGTCTGGAACTAATCGGATATTCTTAACTACTGTGCCCAATTTTGCCGATAATGTTGATCCTTTAACATCCAGTGTCTTCACAAGGACTACGGTATCTCCATCGTATAAACGCGTCCCGTTGCTGTCTTGATGAAATTCCACTGTACCTTCCTGTTCGTGGTCTCCCGTTTTCTTTGCCCATTCTAAGGTCTCATCATCCAGATATAGGATATCCAGATTGTCTGCCGCCCAGCCTTCATTACGAAGACGGCTTAACATACGCCAAGCTACGACTTGTACGGCAGGATATTCAGACCACATCGTATCGGAAAGAATTTTCCAGTGCTCAGCCTCCAATTGCTCTCTTTTCTCTATTTGATCTAAGCATGTTTTGCACACCAAAACGGCGTTATCCGCATTTACCTGATCAGTTGGCGGTACAGCATAAACAGCTAATTCTCCGGTGTTTTTACACAGCTCACATTCGTTATTGCTACGTGTCGCTAATTGTTGCTCTAAAGACATTGTTTAATTGATTTGTGGCAAAGATACGAAATTCTCTATAGACCGCTGTTATAGGTGTCCTAGATTCCCACACTCATCCCGCATCGAGAATAGTTTAAGGCGACATTTTTCCGTTAAGGAAATGTGGGGGCGAGTGGCGGGAAAGCGCTTCTCCGTTACATCACCGCTGGTGCACGCGCAATGGTATTAAGTTAGCTTCTTCTTGTCATTCCGAGGATACGAGGAATCTACAAAGCTTTAGACTTCCGAAGTTTCGAAAACTTCGGAAGTCTCTTACATGAAGAATGGTTGTTTTTAGTTCGTTGCATTTGTAATGCAAAAACAATAGGTTTCGCATAATGGTTTGTTGCAAACAAATGTCATAGAGCATCCTCGTTACCGCTACGCTTTAAACGAGGACGAGATAAGAGGAAATCAATCTGCATTTTTAACATCATTCTATCGCATGGTCACATCTTGGACTAATTTGAATTCCTGTCATCGTAATCCTGGTCTGAAGCTTTTAGTCCTCACCCTTAATCTCCCGTCACAGCCGGGACAGGCTCTCTCCCTGGTCAGAGCCCTCGCCTGAGTCGAGAGGCAGCGAGGCACAGCAAAGGAGAGGGAGACCAATTAGTTTCCTTGACAGTTAGACAGGTAGCAGACTATACGCTGGGGATGTCCAAAAAGGTTGTTAATCATTAAAAAAACGCGTCATTGCTTCGTTCCTCGCAATGACGATGACGGCTGACTTTTCGGACACCTTCTTCGGGAGAGGATAATAATAATTTATATCAGTAAGCAAAAAATGTATTTATCTAAACAACAAAATCTCGAAAATTTTGTAATATTGATTGTAGAATCAAAAACAAGATAGTATGAAATGGCAAGGTGGTCGTCGTAGTGGCAATATAGAAGATAGAAGGGGAATGAGTGGTGGTCAGAAATTGACCCTAGGTGGGATCGGTGGTGTGGTGGTACTTATCATCGGCTTCTTATTGGGAGGTGATCCCGCGCAACTTCTTAACCAGATGCAAGGACAGGGTGGTCAGGTGACTGACGGGACTTATGAGTCTACCCCGGAAGAGGATAAGTTAATTGCATTTGCGGGGGTGGTGCTGGCCAGTACGGAAGACGTTTGGCAGCATGTTTTTAAGCAAATGGGAAGCGATTACCCGATCACCAAATTAGCCGTCTATCATGAGGGAACGGATACCGGTGGGTGTGGTTATGGTCAGTCCCATTTTGGGCCATTTTATTGCCCCGCCGACCAGAAAGTGTATCTGGATTTAAGTTTTAACAAGGAATTGACCAGTAAATACGGTGCAAAAGGAGAGTTTGCACTGGCTTATGTTATCGCGCATGAGGTAGGGCATCATGTACAGAATATATTGGGCGTGTTGAAACAAACGAATGCAATGCGTGCAAAGATGAGTGAAAAGGAATACAATAGGATTTCTGTGATGACAGAGCTGCAGGCAGATTTCTATGCAGGTTTATGGGCACATTATGCGACCAGAATGACAGATGTTGAGTTGACCTATCAAGATATTGTGGACGGTATGCAGGCCGCGGCTGCGGTAGGTGATGACCATCTGCAAGAGCAAGCTTACGGCCATTCTAATCCGGAATCTTTTACACATGGTACTTCTGCACAGCGAGCTTATTGGTTCAAAAAAGGATACGATACCGGGGATATCAGGCAAGGGGATACGTTCAGTGATCCTAGTTTGAGATAATGATAAACTGTGGGAGAGAGGTGATAAGTTGTCAGCGATTGGTCATTACCGATAGCTAACAGCTGATAACCTATCGTTTATGGCACATGTACAATCTTGTATAGTTGATGTACAGAGGCTCATATTACATGAACAATGCTCCTTTGGTATTGCACTTTAGCTTATTTTACATGTGCATAGCCATGTTGTAATGGTGTTTTCGCTTGTAGTACATGAACATTACTCCGGTGCTATTGTGTTTTCGCGCATTGTATATGTGCAGAGATTTGTTGTTGATGTACTTTAGCGGATTGTACATGTGCAGCGCTCCATTGCTAATGTGCTTTTGCGCACTGTTGATGTACATTGGTAATTGTCTGCTTACTGAAAAATCCTCCTTTAAAGGATGTTAAAGGGGGATTTTTGTTTAAAAGCAGTAGCAAGTGGGTCATTCGGGTCACAACTATTCAACTTTGCATGGAGAATTGACCCAAATAGCCCCCCTACGTATAGTTTTAAAGTACTATCTTTGGCGTTTTTTTCTTAATGCAATGGTTAGTTTTATTGCACCAACAGATTGCAACCACGGATGTCACTGTTGTCAAATCTGCCTAAGATTTCGAAAGAGCCATCTGGATGGTATTTTCCGAGATCTTGCGTAGCAATAAAAGCACAGGAATAATAATTTGCTAAATCAATAACATTGATTGCTCCGGTTCGATTTTCGGTTATTAGGGATAGCGGGTCATTGGTGTCGCGAATGAGAATCTTCATCCATGGTGGTGTGCTGAACAGACCTTTTCCTGCCGAGTATCCCTGCGAAAGCAATTCAGTCATACCATACTCCGAATGGATGGAAGGAACCCCAAATCCTGTACATAAAATATGGTGCAGCTCTTCTCGTATCATCTCCTTGCGTTTGCCTTTCATTCCACCTGTTTCCATAACGATAAGCTCAGGAAAATCTATACGGAAGTTTTCACAGAAGTCCAAAAGAGCATAAGTAACACCGATTAATATGGTCTTTGTGCCTTTAGCTTGCAGTTGTTGCAAGGTATTGTAGAGTTCTTCGTGATCGTACAAAAAGAAATTGGATTCGGGTTGCTGACTCTGCTGTATTAAATCTTCAACCATGTAGATCAGTGAAGAACCGCTCCGTTCCAAGTAGGATGGGAGCAGGGCTAAGAAGGCGATATCTTGGGTTTTGCCATAAAAAAGCTCAAAACCACGTCTGAAGCTCGCTATGTAATAATTGACATCCGCTACAAGATGCTTACTGCTGACCATGCCCGTGGTACCGGAGCTGCTAAATATTATTTCATCTGTTTTATCTTGTGCAATAATAGGTTGTGTCTTGAAAAATTCGATCGGTAAGAAAGGTATGTCCTTGTAATGTGTTATTGCTTTCGGATCTTTTCCCAGATAATCTACATACTGTCTGTAAACAGTAACATGTCTATATTGAAAATGGAATACTTCGATACACTGTGTGTTAAAGTCCTGTTCGTTGCTTATAGAGAAGATAGCGTCTTGCATGTGATAAGCAAAGGTAAGAAAGGTTTTTACTTTTATCTGAAATATACAGAGGATTTGTTTTGTTTAACTATAAAGGGAACTAATTTGTCTCCCTCTCCTTTGCTGTGCCTCGGCTCTGACGAGGGAGAGAGCCTGTCCCGGCTGTGACGGGAGATTAAGGGAGAGGATGTTAATGAAAAAAGTAAGACTTCCGAAGTTTAACTGCGTTGAGGGCTTCGCCGTTTTAAAACTTCGGAAGTCTTAATAAAACTCATCGTCTCTAAGTTGAAAACTTAGACTATTTATCCTCACAAGATTTTGCTGTGCTCAATCTTGAGAGAGAGAAGGTTAGCGAAGCGCTCTAAGGATGGGGAATTAGGGTAGTCTGAGACTACCAGATATAAAAGTCCTTAGTCCCCGACACAATATCCCAACCCGACAGACTAAGGACAGTATGGGATAATATGGCAGAGGACTTCCTCCTATTCAAAATTATTGAGTTCAAATATCTTGTCAAAATCATCTCCATATTTCTTACGTAAACGCTGTTTGTGCTTTTTTACAGCATCCACTGTGATTCCCAACAAATTGGCGATTTGTGCATTTTTGAGGTTGATTTTCAGCAGCAGCATTAGCCGGAGGTTTGATTCTGTAATGTCTGGGAACATATAAAGGATATATTCATAATAGGTACGTTCCTCTTTTATGAAGGCTTGTTTAAACAGATTCCAATTTTCCTCGGTCATCAAGTGGGAGGTTAATAGCTCCTTAAAATTTGTTGTATTGGACATGCTGTTTTTGTATAAGGAATTCATCTGATTCTTGAGCTTATTGAGCTCGGATATGGCATTGTCGCGTTCAACTATATACGCTTGATGTGCCTGAAGGCTGTGTTTGGCTTTCGATAGCTTTTCCTCTGAGGCAATCATTGCAAGCTGAAGGTTTGCAATCTGTTTTTCTGTTTCTAATTGTCTGGTGCGTATACGGGCTCTATATAGCAGGGCTACTACCAATACCAAAATTAATAACAGGATGATTATGCTGATATAAGTGCGTTTCATGAACGTTTCCCTATTTAGTTCTTTCTGCTGATATTCCAGCTGCCCCTGAAGCTTTTGAGCCTCTAACTGTAGATGCACCTGCGTATTTGCTTGCTGCATTTTCTCGGTGCTTATGATGTGGTGCAAGGAGTCCAGCGTACGATAGGTAAGTAGTTCTGCCTGTGTGTTTTTTTCTTTCTTTGCAATCTCAAGCTCAGTTTCCGAGGCTTGGTAGTAAAAGTCTTTGAGATAAGGTTTGCTGGATAAGTATACTTTGGCTTGCTGTAAATTTGTTTTAGCTTCACTTAATCGGTTTGTGTGATTTAGAGCCTTGGCCAAGGCAATTTTTGCATATGTGCTATTGCGTTCATCTGTGCGAGAGAATGCAATATCTTCTTTCAGTAATTTGATAGCTTCTTCAAAGTTACTTTCATCCATAGCTATATAAGCTAATTCACCCAATACTTTTGCATAGCGTACGCTGTCTTTTAGTTGAAGAGCGGTCTCTTGACTCACGAAAAAATAATGTTTGGCATCGTCTAAGTTGCCCTGTTTGTAATTCTCTATGCCTAAGGAAAAGGTGATCTCAGCATAGTCAAGTGTATTGGGGTCCGCAATCTTGTGCGCGTCTTTCAGCAAATGAAGGCCATGTTCGGTATAGCCAATGCTTGTAAAATAATAAGCATTTTTCTTTCTCACATCCACTCTTTGGATGCCTTTTCCTATTAGAGGCTGCGTGTTCAGTATGTGGGATGCCCTAAGAAAATAAGGCATAACAAACTTTGTAACATGGTGATATAATTGTGTTGAAAGAAAAATGGTTATTATCTCATATTGACAACCTCATCCACAACGTAGCGTGTGTTGCCTCGCCAAGGTAATACCCCATGATACTCTTTGTAGTGCAGGTCAAAATATTTGCCGCTATTGACCTCGAGGATTTTAAAGATGGAGTCGCTTTCTACTGAAAACTCAAATTCATTGTTAGAAACTCCAGTACCAACCTGATTGGTGCGTAATCCTTCCTGTATAAGTTTGCCTTCATAGGTTTTGAAGAGATTACCTTTTTTTACAGCGTAGTTCAGATAACCTGATTTTACGCCTTCACCGAAGACGAAGTAGTATCGGTAATATACATAACCGCCAAGGCCCAAAATCAGAATGACCAATAGCCAGCTTATAATACGGGCGAAGATGCCAGATTTTTTCTTTTCAGTGTCGGGAGAGGTGGTTTTCATTGTGTGACATATAGATTAAAGTGAATAATAAAGTTATGGAAGTGAACGAAGTTATGGAGGTGATGGAAGCAATATTCCTTATCACTATCTTCACTGCCATAGCCACTGTCACTTTATTTTAAAGTTAGCATGTTTTGTTATAAAATAAAACAAATTTTATTTCTGGATTATTGTTACTTGAACTTAAAGGTGATTGTTCCTTTTGTGTTTTCAATCAATCGCCTGCCGTCGTCGTTAACCTGTTGCAAATAGACCTGTTTGCCTAAAGCGTGATAACGATCTTGTATCTTTTTCAAGGCTTCGAGGGCGGACATGTCAACAATTCTACTTTCACTAAAATCAATGATAATCTCCTTCGGATCAGCAGCAATATCAAACTTCTGCATAAAAGTCGTAGCTGAACCGAAAAACAACGGCCCATAAATATAATAATACTTGATGCCGTCAGCGTCTACATGCTTTCTTGCACGGATCATCTTGGCATTATCCCAGGCAAATACGAGTGCAGATATGATAACCCCAACTAGCACAGCTAAAGCGAGATTATGAAGAATGACTGTAATCGCTGCCACAGTGATGCACACAAACATATCGGATTTTGGCATCTTGTTAAGCATGCCGAAAGTTCCCCATTTGAACGTACTGATGGCGACCATCATCATCACACCGACCAAAGCAGCCATCGGAATTTGTTCGATAATGCTGCTGCCGAATAAGATGATACATAATATGGTCAATGCTCCGATGATTCCGCCAAGGCGTGCCCTTGAACCGGCGTTGAGATTCACGAAGGTCTGGGCAATCATAGCACAACCGCCCATTCCTGAAAAGAAGCCATTAGCAATATTTGCTGTACCCTGCGCTATGCATTCCCGATTGGAGTTGCCGCGTGTATCCGTCAGCTCATCGACGATAGTCAACGTAAGTAAACTCTCGATAAGCCCAACACTGGCCATCATTAGGGCGTATGGAAAAATAATAGCTAACGTTTCCAGATTGAAAGGGATTGCCGGGATATGAAAAGGAGGGAAGGAGCCTTTGATATGTGCGATATCTTTTACAGTTTTGGTGTCAATTTGGAAAATCAAAACGACAGCAAAGATAACGACAATCGCAATGAGGGAAGCCGGAATTGCTTTGGTCAGCTTGGGGACAAATTGGATAATGACAATGGTTAATAAGACCAAACCTAGCATATACCAAAGTTGAGTACCTTCTAACCAAGCGGATTGTTCTTGGTCAACAGCTTTAAACTGTTCTATCTGCGCCATGAAAATGATGATAGCTAAACCATTCAAGAATCCATACATAACAGGTTCGGGAATAAGTCTAACGAATTTCCCTAATTTGAATATACCGACCAATATCTGTATTAAGCCTGCCAGGGCAACGGCGGCGAAGAGATATTCCACTCCATGGCTGCTGATGAGTGCCATCATAACCACAATGGTTGCCCCTGCACCACCTGAGACCATTCCGGGACGTCCGCCGAGAATAGCGGTGATTAACCCCATAAGGAAAGCCGCATAAAGTCCGGTAAGAGGAGATAAACCCGCAAAAATAGCAAAGGATAGGGATTCAGGAATCATTGTCATAGCTACGGTTAAACCAGCTAAGACCTCGTTTTTGTAGTTGACCTTTTGCTTAAAGTCAAATAAAGCAAAATTGCGCATAAAATAAACCAGTATTCTATGCGCAAAAGTGCAAATTATATTTTAACGACAAAAAACCGTTTTTGAAAAAAGCGTCATTGCGAGAGTTTTCTCGTTTCTTGTTGTAATATTTAATTTAAGCGCTGCGTCTAAACCATTTGATTAGTTCTTTGAAACTTGCTTTTTTACCATACATGAGGATTCCTACACGATAGATACGTGCTGCTACCCATGTTGTAAATATGAAACCTCCTATAAGTAGGAGCGCTGAGACGATAATCTGCCATAGGGGTACACCGAAAGGTATACGAACCAGCATAGCAATTGGAGAGGTTAATGGTATAAAGCTCAACCAAGTGGCAATAGGACCGTGAGGATCGTTAACCAGCACACCGAAGGAAAGCACATAAGGTATGAGCAGAGGCATGGTAATTGGCATAGTGAATTGTCCGGCTTCGGTTTCATTATCGACTGCAGAACCTACAGCCGCAAATAAGGCGCTGTACAATAGGTATCCCCCCAAGAAGAATATAAAAAAGCATATCAATAGCTCGGGGAAGTTAACTGATTCTAAGGCTGCACTAATATCAAAGCCCGATTTGCTGGCCTCTATCTGGGCATTCGCCATATCTGGCATAGACTGTTCCATAGCTTGCTGAGCGGTATCTTTGTTGCCTAATAAAGCAGAGGTCGCAATGGTAATCAAACCAAAGGAAAGTAATATCCAAAGAGCAAACTGCGTGATACCAACCATACCTATACCGATGATTTTACCCATCATCAGCTGGAATGGTTTGACAGAAGAAATGATAACCTCAACAATACGGCTTGTTTTTTCTTCAATGATTCCGCGCATCACCTGCGTTCCGAAAAGGACTAACGATAGGTAGATAAGGAAAGATAGTGCCATCGCAATACCCATCGCTACCTCGGTGTGGCTTTCTTTTGCATCTCCTGTTTCGGTGACTTCTTTTGCTGCGATTTGAATTTTGTCGTCGATGTTACGAATGCTATCAACATTAAATCCCATTTTACGGTACTGTTCGTTACGGATAATATCCCGCAGTTGTGTTCTTACTTCTCCCTGTGTGGCCATATTGGGTTTGCCTGAGGAAAGGAGTTCAATTCTGCGAGAGGTATAAAAATCAGCAGGAATAATTAGGAGATTGTTGTTTTTTTTCTTTTGTTTCAGTTCTTCGATCTGTTGCTGTAAATCCTCTTTTGAAAAGGAATATGTGATGTTTTTGTTGCTCTTCAGCTGTTCACTGATACTCCCTTCTTGATCTACAACGTGAATGATAGCGTGATTGTCCTCAAAGCTTTTCATCGTTAGGTAGAATACTGCGAAATACATACCAATGAAAAACAGCGGTACAAGAAAGGTAGCAAGCAAGAAAGATTTCTTCTTGACGCGGCTAAAGTATTCGCGGTTTATGATGAGTAATATCTTATTCATGATTTGCGGTGTTGGAAGTAGAAGATTGCGTGACTTGGTTAATAAAAATATCGTGCATGGATGGAATTATCTCTTTGATTTGATGGATCTCGACCTGAGGAATAAGATAGAGCAAGATCTCGTTCAATGATTTAGAAGCATCAATACGGATGGTGATTTCGGTTTGTTCTTCTGTTGTATTTTCGGATACGATTTCAAACAAGTCTGTATGGGTTAAGGTCAAGCCATTGCTTACTTTCGGTTCGTATTCGATTGTAAATGTCTGATTACGGTAAGAGCGCTTGATGTCTTTTACAGCTCCGTCCAGAATTTTATGTGATTTGTTGATGAGCGCAATGTTGTCACACAACTCTTCGACAGACTCCATGCGATGCGTAGAATAGATGATGGTTGCTCCTTTCTTGTTGAGTTCCAAAATTTCCTCCTGGATAATCTGCGCATTGACCGGGTCAAAACCGGAGAAGGGTTCGTCAAGGATAATCAAATCTGGCTCATGGACAACTGTTGCAACAAATTGTACCTTTTGCTGCATTCCTTTACTGAGGTCTTCGACTTTCTTATCGTACCAAGTATCCATGTTGAGTTTTTCAAACCAATATTTGATACGGCGTATGGCCTCTTGTTTTTCCAGACCTTTCAACTGGGCGAGGTAAATCATTTGTTCGCCAATCTTCATTTTCTTGTACAGTCCGCGTTCTTCAGGCAGATAGCCGATGCGTTCGATATGTTTGGGGTTGAGAAGTTCGCCGTCAAAATAAATTTCGCCGCTATCGGGAGCGGTAATCTGGTTGATGATACGAATGAGGGAAGTTTTTCCTGCTCCGTTAGGCCCCAATAAGCCAAAAATACTTCCTTTAGGCACATGAAGGGAAACATCGTCCAATGCACGATGATTGCTGTATTGTTTTACAATATTCCGAATATCTAACATATAAGTTGGTTTTGGTCTTAAATATAATAAAAAAGTGGATGATTTAATCATCCACTTTTTTATTATAGTACTGGTTCGTAAGCTTTAAACCGTTGTTTGGGCTCAAAATAATCCCAAAGCAGATGGGATATTTTACGTGTTAATTCCTCTGCTTCATTAGTATCTGTCCAACTCTGGTCTTTGTTGTTTTTTGTCAGTACTGAAAACATATAATCTCCGGAAGGAGCGTGGACAACGACAACCTCGCCACGGGCATCATCTACTGATCCGGTTTTGGATGCAGTAGCGATGTGTGCAGGAATCTGGGAAAGCGAACGTCCGTTGTAGAACTGGTTCTTCAAATAGCGGTACATCTTATCAGAAAGGCGTGGGTTCAATGCTTTTCCTTCGCGTATCAATCGCATCAGTTCTACGATTTCACGAGGGGTGGTCTGTCCCCAGCCATACTTTTTCCATATTTCTTCACGTCCTTGGGTGCGTGAATTTACTTTAGTATTTGGAAGCCCTAATTCGTCCATCAGCTGATTGATCGTAGCGCCACCTCCAGAAAGTTCCTGACACCAGATGGAAGTGACATTATCGCTATAAGTCAACATAAGCGAGACCATGGTGGATAAATCCGTCTGCGCACTGTCTTTGTAAAACTGCATCAGTCCAGAGCCTCCATATGCACGTTTTGCATCATAGCGATATGAATCGGAGAGTTTCAACTCGCCTTGATTTATTTTATTGAATACACCGACCAGAATTGGCACTTTCACGATGCTAGCTGTAGGATAAATCGTGTCTGCATTTATCGCTACAGATGTGTTTTTCTTGCTGTGGTATACATAAATACCTATGTCGCCTTGGAAATCCTTCACTTGTTCAAGCAGAAGGTTTTCCAATTTGCGATCGGTTTTCTGGGCAAAAACGGTCATTGTGTATATAGCAAGCGTAATAAACAATATGATTCTTTTATTAAACATTTTGTTCTCCTTTATTCTGTGCCTGCTGGCGTATTTTACTGTGTTTTTTGCTGTAGAAAATATAGATTACTAGACCAAGAAGTAACCATATGCCCAAGCGTTCCCAGCTTTCTATAGGTAATGACGCCATCAATACTACACAGACTATTACTCCTAAAATAGGAATAACAGGAACAAAAGGTGTTTTGAAAGGTCTTTCGATATCCGGACTGCTTTTGCGCAACACAAGCACACCAATACACACCAACGCAAAAGCGAAAAGCGTACCTATACTGACCATGTGTCCTAAGTCGGAAACTGGAACAAACCCAGCAAATATGGAAACAAAGACCATGAAAATAAGGTTGGTCTTCCAAGGAGTTTGATTTTTAGAAAGGTCCGAAAATATTTTAGGCAGTAAACCATCTTTACTCATGGAATAGAATACACGACTTTGTCCAAGTAGCATAACCAAGATTACCGACGTATAGCCAGCAATAATGGTGATGATAAGTGCCGTGTTCAGGAAAGTATATCCAGTCTTTGCGAAAGCTGTAGCAACAGGTTTTGCGTCACCGGCAAAAACTTTGTAATTTTCCAATCCTGTCATGACATAGGCAAACAATACATAAAGGATCGTACAGATGACCAAAGAACCGATTATACCTATTGGCATCCCTTTTTTGGGATTTTTTGCTTCCTGAGCAGCAGTACTTACGGCATCAAATCCTATAAATGCAAAGAACAATACTCCTGCAGCCCGTAAGATGCCGCTGATACCAAACTCACCAAAGTCTTCACTTTTTAAGAAAGCCCAAAGTCCCATTTCGCCGCTTTTTACCATTTCTTCACCTGTATTAGCAGGAATGAATGGGTCGTGATTTGCTGAGTCAATAAAACTCCAACCCAAAGCGATGAAAATCAATACAACACTGACTTTTAAGATAACAAGAATGTTGTTTACGGTTGATGATTCCTTGGTTCCGCGCATAAGTAGGAGCGAAAGCAAGCAAACTATAATGATGGCCGGAACGTTGACAATACCGCCTTCCCAAGGTCCTTTTAAGAAGTTGTCTGGAATGGACATACCAAAGGTCATCAGTAGTTGGTTGAAATATTGCGACCAGCTGACAGCAACCGTGGCACTTGCAAGGGCATATTCCAGAACCAGATCCCAGCCAATAATCCAGGCCATGAATTCGCCCATGGTTGCATAGGAATAGGTGTATGCACTTCCTGCAACTGGGATCATGGATGCAAATTCTGCATAACATAATCCGGCAAAAGAACAGGCCAAAGCGGCTACGATAAATGAAATGATAACGGCGGGTCCTGCATTTTCAGCTGCGGCGATACCAGTTAAGGAGAAAAGCCCGGCACCGATGATAGCCCCCACGCCTAGGGAGATTAGCCCAGTGCTGGTTAATGTTCGTTTAAGGGTATGTTCACCACTTTCTCTGGCTTCCTGAATAATCTGAGGAATGGATTTTTTATAAAGCATGGTATTTATAGGGTTAGTTGTTTATTTGTTGTTCGATTTGAATTTACTGTATGATTCTAAAATATAGGCACGGATATCCTCCGGAGAGGCTGTTTCCATGAACTCCTGCGTAGGGCGGAATTGCTCTCGGAATAGTGCTAGTTCAGCATCATCAAGTGGTACAATGCCAATTATTAATTGCTTGCTGAATAGACGGTCTACTCTTCTGTCGTTTTGTTCGCGGAGAAGCAGATCGAGATTCTGACGTGCTAATTTTCCCTGTTTGCCAAACAGACGGGAAGGGGATAAGCGCAGGCCACCTCGGTGTTGGCTAGCTTCAGAGACCTGTCCTTGTTGTTTGGCCTTTGCAATTTCATAGACCAAGCGGCTATCCGTTAAACGACTGACTACGATTTCATCTATGACAATGGCTTTCTCATCGCGGACAAGGTAAATGCGTTTGATACCTTCTTGGTAAATAAAGGCGGTATCCACCTCATAACCAGATTGTGTGAGGGTAAGATAGTCGTTTATCTGTCCCTCAATATGGAATTGTCCTTCTCTATCTGTGAGTGTTTCCTCCGCTGTCCGTAGATTCTTTACTTTAACACCAGGGATACGTTGGCTGCTTTCCAGCTCATGAACGATACCTTTAATGGTATGTGTCTGGGCTGTAGCGATAGCTACGCTGAAGAGCAATGCTAACAGGAGAATATGACGGATATATTTATATGTGTTCATGTGTGTTTTGTTTGTTGTATGGTTCTTCTATTTTTTTTGCCATACATTATTATCCGGATTGATATCTGGATAAACCTGATCGGGATCGATTACTACTTTTGTTAATGGTTCCGTCGTGTCTAGTTTGAATGTCCAGGTTTGATTACGTTGCCAGACTTCCACAGGCAGTTTCTTACGTACCTTTTTACCGGATTCTGTTGTTGCTTCGATGACCACTGGCATCGGAAGCTTTTGCAGGTTTTCAATAGTGATGCGCGCACCGTTCTTGGCGTCAAAATTTTCATAGTCCACATTGCTTATAGCCTGATCCAATTTCCAGTTATTCTGGAACCAGCCTCGCCAGAACCAGCTTAAGTTTTCGCCGGTTTCATTTTCCATAGTGCGGAAAAAATCGTCTGGGGTTGGGTGTTTGTAAGCCCAGGCAGCTATATAATTCCGAAAAGCTTTGTCAAAACGCTCCGCTCCGATGATTTCATCGCGCAATAACCGCAGACCAAACCCCGGTTTATAATAAACGAGGATACCGATGTTGCGCTCTTTCATGTTTTGAGGCGAAGACATAACAGGTTCCAAGTTATCGTTGAAAAGGGCAGGAGTGATGCTATTTCTATTTCCCATACGTCTGTGATATTCGCCTTTGTTAAAAGCTTCTGTTGATAGTTGGTTGATAAAGGTATTGAAGCCCTCGTCCATCCAACCATGCAGACGCTCATTGCTGCCGACAATCATCGGGAACCAGTTGTGTCCGAATTCGTGGTCAGTAACACCCCACAAGCTTCCTCCGCGGGCCTTATGACCACAGAAAGACAAGGCAGGATATTCCATGCCGCCAACATTGGACGCTACGTTTACAGCAACCGGATAGGGGTATTCAAACCACTTGTTGCTATAATATTCAATGGATGCTTTGGTATATTCTGTCGAACGTTCCCAAGCATTGTTTCCATTGCTTTCCACCGGATAAGCCGAAAGTGCCAAAGCCGTTTTTCCGCTTGGGTTATTGATTTTAGCGCCGTCGATGATGAATGCTGTCGATGACGCCCATGCAAAATCGTGTGCCTGTTGGAGCTTATATTTCCATGTTAGCGTAGATTTATTCGGACGAGAAGCTGGATTTGCCACCTCTTCGGCAGAACGAATGATAACTGTTTTATCGCTTTTGTGTGCCTGCTGATAGCGTTTTAGCTGTTCTGGTGTCCAGACTTCCTCCGGATTGAGTAATTCGCCGCCCGCAACTACAATATGGTTGGCTGGTGCGGTAACCTCTATTGTGTAATCACCAAATTCAAGGTAGAATTCACCTGGGCCTGTATAAGGTTCTGTATTCCAGCCTATGATGTCATCGTATACACAGACGCGTGGATACCATTGCGCAATCGCATATATTTTACCATTTTGTGTAGGAAGTATTCCTGTACGGTCTGCACCGTATTCCGGAACGGTATAAGAAAAGTCTAAATCAAAAGAAATTTGGCCTCCTTGTGGCTTTAGGGACGCTGGTAATTCCAGCCGCATGCGTGTGTCGATGATAGCGTATTTTGCAGGAGTGCCATCTGCGAAACGGATATTGTCTAATGTGAACCCACCGTTGAATGTACTGGAAGCTGAACCATAACGGCTATCTTCTAAAGGTACAACTGCCTGTCCGCGCGAATCTTGATGGAATAAATTTTGGTCGAGCTGTAACCATATAAAACTCAGCTCGTCAGGACTATTATTGGTATAGGTGATGGTTACTTTGCCCGCGACTCCATCCGTTTTGTCGTCTAAGGATACCTTGATAGCGTAATCGGCACTGTTTTGCCAGTAGGCATGTCCGGGCTTACCATTTGCAGAGCGGTAAGGCGTACCGTTTTGTGTGTAGAAAATAGGGTTGAAAGCCTCCGTATAATCGTAAATGCTGCTGTTTTGCGCTTGAGTAGCCGTACTCCATAAGAGGAGCCCCATGCAGCTTAATCCCAATAGTTTCTTAATCATTGTTTATAAAATTATGAAAGTGAGCGAGGTTACGTGAAGTAATATCATCACTTTATTTTAGTTTGTCTTGGTATTCTTTTTCGTCAAAACCTAAAATAATGCCTTTGGTGGATTCGATTAAAGGTCTTTTTATCATACTGTTATTTTGTAATAGCACTTGGTTTGCCGTGTGTGCATCAACAACTTGGGCTTGTTCTTCAGCTGATAACTTTCGCCATGTCGTTCCTTTTTTATTGACTAGGGCTTCCCACTGTACTTCTTTTTCCCACTGTTTGAGCTTTTCTTCTGTAGCAGGTTCTTTTTTATAGTCATGGAATTCGTAGCTTATTCCGTTTCCTTCTAACCAAGTTAATGCCTTTTTGACTGTGTTACAGTTTTTAATTCCGTAGATATGTAGCATGCTAAAGTTTATTTGTCCCAATACGTATAACCAAAGATATTAATATATTTAAAAAAGGAAGAACGGTATGTGTAATTTTCTATCCGGTTGATGCGATTCAAAGGAGAATCCATAATAAGGGTAAGTGTATTTTTTACACTATGGATTGCGGAAATAAAAAATTATATCTACCTTTAGTCATTCGTATCAAATAGAATAATTAAAAAATAAATAATAAAATATGAGCCTAAAAGATTTTAAAGGTGTTTTGACAGGTGATCAAGTTCAAGAATTATTTGAAATAGCTAAACAGCATAAGTTTGCTTTGCCTGCGGTAAACATAATCGGTACTAATTCGATTAATGCAGTGATGGAAACAGCAAAAGCTGTGAACTCTCCTGTAATCATTCAATTATCCAACGGAGGAGCCCAATTTTATGCGGGTAAAACATTGAATAATGATAATCTAAAAGCTTGTGTTCTGGGAGCAGTCTCTGCGGCACATCACGTTCATTTATTAGCTGAGCATTATGGTGTAGCGGTTATCTTGCACACGGATCATGCTGCTAAAAAATTGTTGCCTTGGATTGATGGTTTGTTGGATGCCGGTGAAAAATTCTTTGCTCAGCACGGTAAACCTTTGTTCTCATCCCATATGTTGGACTTATCAGAGGAGCCTATTGAAGAAAATATTGAAATTTCTGCGAAATACTTGGCACGTATGAAACCGCTTGGCATGACAGTAGAAATTGAGTTAGGGGTAACAGGTGGAGAAGAAGATGGCGTGGATAACTCGGATGTGGATAGTTCTAAATTATATACACAGCCGGAAGAAGTGGCTTATGCTTACGAAGAGTTGTCTAAAGTATCAGATAAATTTACAGTAGCGGCAGCTTTTGGAAATGTACATGGGGTTTACAAACCCGGCAACGTGAAATTGCAACCGGTTATCTTGCATAACTCACAAGAATATATCCGCGAGAAATACAGCTTAGCAGCAGAAAAACCAGTTAACTTTGTTTTTCATGGTGGTTCTGGTTCTTCACCAGAGGAAATTGCGGAAGCGATTTCATACGGAGCTGTTAAGATGAATATCGATACAGATATGCAATGGGCATTCTGGGATGGTGTTCGTGCTTACGAAGCGAAAAACCACGATTACCTACAAGGACAGATCGGTAGCCCCGAGGGAGCGGATTCACCAAATAAAAAATACTACGATCCACGCGTATGGTTACGCAAAGGAGAGGAGGCATTTGTTACACGTCTGACACAAGCTTTCGAAGAATTGAATGCTATAGATATCAACAGCAAGTTGTAAGCAAGAGTCTATAATAAATAAGGAAAGCCTGAGCCGTAGAAATATGGTTCAGGCTTTTTTGTTTTTTTTGTGAAATAAATTTGTTTGTATCCTCCTTTTTGTTATTTTTATGGGAGAAGGTTGGCGGTTATGTATAAGCAAAGATTTTTAAATTTTCTGCAGTTTGAGAAGCGCTATTCAGAGCATACACTGACAGCATATACGTTGGAAATAGATGTGTTCTTGACGTTCTTGGAACAGGAAAGTATTGCTTTTGAGGAAGTGGATTATCGGGTAGTGCGGCATTATCTGGCTACGTTGAAAGATTCTGGGAAACAGTCTTCCTCAATTAACCGTACAATTTCAGCCTTACGTTCTTTTTATAAATTTTTAGTGCGTGAAAACTTAAGCAAGAGTAATCCCATCAATATGGTGAAGGCGCTCAAGACACCGAAAAAATTACCTGTTGTTGTTGAGCAGGATAAAATGGTGGATTTGCTGGACAGGCAATCGAATCCGGAAAGTTTTGAGGAGGTACGCGATTTGTTGGTTTTAGAGCTGCTTTTTGGTACGGGTATACGTTTAGCCGAATTGTTGGCTATAAAGGAACGTGATGTGGATATCTACAATAAGAAGATCTTGATTATCGGGAAACGCAGCAAAGAGCGTTATGTGCCTATACACGCAACATTAGTGGAAACGATCAAGAAATACCTGCATGCCAAATATGCAGCAGGGTATGAAAACAATTCACCGAACCTTTTGGTTACGAAAGAAGGCAAGCCGGCTTATCGAGAATTGATATACCGTATCGTAAACCGAAACCTGTCGCAGATTACTTCGCAGGATAAGAAAAGCCCGCATGTGCTGCGGCATTCGTTCGCCACGACATTGTTGAATAATGGTGCTGACCTGAATGCTATAAAAGAGCTGTTGGGCCATGCAAATTTGGCCGCAACACAGGTGTACACACATAATTCTATTGAAAGATTGAAGTCAATTTATAAACAAGCCCATCCAAAGGCTTAAAAAAAAGGAGGAAAAATGAACATTACTGTGCAATCTATCAAATTCGATGCAGATCAAAAATTGGTTGATTTTATTAAGAAGAAAACCGGTAAACTGGAGCAATTCTTAGATAATATTATTGAAGGCGTCTGCTATTTGCGTGTGGAAAATGTCGAAGATGAGGCTAATAAGATAGTGGAGCTCAAGATAAATATTCCCGGAAGCCAGTTGTTTGCAAAAGCACAGGCCAAAAGTTTCGAGGAAGCGACCGATGTGGCTGTAGAATCGTTACGGAGGCAAATCAATAAACATAAAACCAAAACCCGTACAAACGTCAGCAACCATAAGGAATTGTTGAACACACCGGAAGACGAGTTTTAGTACATTAAAAATTTTTTTTAAAGCCAATCGAAAAGATTGGCTTTTTTATTTGGATTGAATACAGATAAGGTTTATATTTGCTCAGCAAAAATTGAGAGAGAACGATGATTTGCCCATTAGCACATGTAGAAGAGGTGTTTCAGACCAGCAACGGAGCGGTATACCAATGTAGCCGTAAGAACTGTTATTGGTTAGAATTCAACGATACGACAACTGCTTTTAAGGTGTCGGATTTTTTCTTGTTCAAAAAACGTATTGATGCTATTGATGTCGCATCCATGTTGGCCGATACATCGCGAAGTTCAGATTTTGCAATTATTATGCCTCACCGTACGGAACGATGCTTTATTCTCTCTGTGCAGGATATTCTCAACTTAAGAGAGATTTTAGCAGGTGCCAAGTTTATGATTGAGCTCAACAGCGAAGTGAAGAAGATACTTCGAAAGGATGCTATTCTTGCTTTTTAATTATACTGATTCCAAACAACTTACGGTTTTGTGTGTCTAATTTAGACTGAATTCGTATTGCAGTTTTTTTGCTTATTTTTTCTTGAGCTACTGTATCTTTGTAGCAAACAATGGGAGGAAAACATTGTTGTAATTGATAGAAACAAATAAGTAAATAACAGATATGAAAGATTTATTGAAATTAAAATCATCTTTATCCGAAGAGATTGAAAATATATTGAATGCCCAAGTTAAAGTTGAAGGACATGCATCTGCATTGTATTTGGCTATGTCAGCGTGGTGTGACGATCAAGGTTTGGACAATGCAGCTACTTTCTTTGCAAAACAATCCAACGAAGAGCGTGAACACATGTTGAAACTTTTCAACTACATCAGTAGCCGTGGTGGTCGTCCGATCTCTCCGGAAATCTCCAATATCCCTGTTGATTTTGACTCCTTCCGTGGTGTTTTCGAACAAACTTTGGAACAAGAGATGTTCGTAACGGAGCAGTTTAACAACATTGCAGACAAATGTATGAAAACAAAAGACTATGTTACTTTTAATTTCGTGCAGTGGTTCTTAGCAGAGCAAGTAGAGGAGGAGTATGTTGCTCGTCGTATCCTTGAATTGTTCGATGTAATCGGTGAAGAGGGAACTGGTAGATGGGAAATCGATAAACACTTGGTGAAAGTGACTTTCGATGGTGAATAGTCTTTAAGAAGAAGAGATAATAGAAAAGCGGGCTGTTTAATTATTAAACAGCCCGTTTTTTATGCGTTTATTTGTTTTTAACAGACAAATCAAGTTTTGCGGGAGATATGACAAAGAAACAATAGATTATACAAAAAAAGCAGAATGTTCGTTATTAATATAACTTTCGTGAAACGTTAATTTTTTGTATATTGACCTCAAACGTAAGGAAAAGTTGTTTTTGTGCAAAAGCATCGGTGTCTGATATTCTTTTTTTCGCTAACGATATGCATTTTAGCATGTTGTCCCTTTTATGTAAGGGCTCAATCACCATCTAAGCATATCGAAGGATATGTCGTCGATACTGCTGGTGTACATCTTAAAGGTGTTACCATACGGATGACTAGTAAGACAGATACGTTGGTTGTCATTAGTTCTGAAAGAGGATTTTATAAATTTCCCCAGGTACAGGGAGAAGATATCCGGATCTCATATAGTTTAATCGGTCATCAACTTGTTTATAAGAACGTCCCACTTTTTGGGAATACTTCTTTTATCCTTATGCCCAATGTAGTCATGATTCCTCAGCCTTCGTTGATCGAACATGTCAATATTGTAAAAACTATACCTGTTGTCTATCTCAACGATACTATTCAATATAATATGGATGCCTTTTCCTTTAGGAAAAATGCTTTACTGGAAGAGGCTTTAAAACAACTTCCTGGAATTCAGGTGTCGCGGGACGGGTCGGTCTACGCACATGGGAGGCTGATTTCTTCGGTGCAGGTAGATGGGAAAAAGTTTTTTGGAGGTGACGTTTTGACTGCTACACGTAATCTTCCTGCAGATTTTATCCAGAAAGTTCAAGTGATTGATTTTTATGGGGACATGGGAGAAGAGCGGGGCATAAAAAATGAGGAACCCGAAAAAATACTGAATTTTGTATTGCGGGAAGATCGCAAACGTATATCTTTTGGACAGGCTACGGCGGGTATTGGTACTAGTGAACGTTTTATCGGTAGCATTGGGGCGAATCGTTTCAACGACGGACAGGAATTTTCAATTGTAGGTTCTATAAATAACACTAATACGAGTCTGTTTTCGTTTGGGTCTCCGAGTGGTGCGGGGGAGCGGGAACGCTCTCTTTTTGATGCGGTTGATTTCGTGGATCCTACAGATGGATTGAACAATATCAAATCTCTTGGATTTAATTTTTCTGACAACTTAGCCGAGCGCACATCTTTTAATGCAAGTTATAGCTTCACGCGCAAGGAGAATGTGACCAAAGGGATTTCGAGGCTTCAATCTAATTATATCGGGAACTCAATTTCTAACGAGGAAACCTACGAAACACAAACGCAGGATAATTTCCATAGGTTGACAGCAGAGTTTAAACATCGCTTTAAAAATAATGATATGTTGGAAGTCAAACCTGTCTTTTCTTATAATCGGGTGGGCGTTGATAATATCAGAGAGAGGTTGGTTGAAAATATTCGTATAACGAATGATGGATATTATAGGGATTCTTCTTATAACTCCAGTCCCAATATGGATTTGGATGTACTTTACGCTAAGTCTTTTCGAAAGCCTGGACGAAAACTGTTGGGACATGTAGTATTGAATTTCAATAACCATGATAAGGAAGAAGATGTCCGGGATACTTATCGCACAATTGATGAAAGAAAGACTGACCCTGTTATATCCCGATTCGAACAAGAGTTATTTATTCGTCAAAAGAACGGTACGAATGGAGTGAAAGCAAATTTTTCCTACGTAGAGCCTTTTTTGGAGCATAGCTTGTTGGAAGTAACATACAACTATGAGTTGACGGATATGAGTGCCATGCGCTTGGTGGAAGATAGGTTGCAATCTAGAGGGACAGGTTTTCCTCACTTTGTGGACTCTTTGAACGTAAATTATAATTATCGTTTTCATAGCAGCAGAGCTGGTCTGAACTATCAATACAACCCAGATAAAACGTTCCGTGCTAATATTGGTTTTGCGGTTCAACCGCTTACACTTTCGGGTTATTTGCCACGGGAAGACATGCATTATGAGTATTCAAATGTGAATTTGGTTCCGACAGCCGGTTTTAAATGGCGCTTTAGTGAGGAAATGGATTGGAGCGTGGATTATGTGGGGAAAAATAACCAACCGAACTTTATGCATATTATTCCCGTGAGGGATAACTCAAATTCCCAGAATATTGTTGTGGGAAACCCGGAATTAAAAGCCGAATTTTCCAATAGGATTGCTACGACTCTGCGTAAGTTCGTGAGTAGTAGAGGACAATATTTTGAAACCAATTTTGCCTATAATTTTGTGTTGAACAAAATTGTGTCTGATAAAAAGGCAACGGGAAGATCCACAATACAGGAAACGACATTTAAAAATACGAGTGGGTATTACGACTTAAAATGGTATTTTCTATTCAATACGCCTGTATTTAATGAAAGCCTACAATTGGATATTGTTGGCAATACTGATTATTACAATAATCTTTCTTATGTGGAAGATAAGCAAAACACGACCCGACAGTTTATCTACTCGCAGTCATTGCAGTTACGATATAGCTGGAGTGATTATTTTGAATCGGCGTTTAATACTAATTATATGCTGAACCACGCCCGCTATACATGGCCTAGTGTCAATAAAATTACAGCACATAGTCTATTGCTGAGTGCGGGAACGAAAGGTTATCTGGGAGACTACGTGACGATTGGGGGTGAAATGTCGCAGCGTGTTAACGCAGGCTATGAGAGCGACTTTATGAACAATAGCCCGACAATTATCAATGCCTATATGGAGTTTTCTTTCAATAAAAATAGGCTGTTGATGCTGCGTTTGCAAGGGTTTGACTTGTTGGATAAAAATAAGGATATGGGAACGTATAGCGAATATATCGGCAATGATATGTATGAAGCCCGTAACAACCGACTGGGGAGATATTTTATGGTAACATTGAATATGCGCTTACAGAAATACCCAAAGAAGTGATAAGTAATCAGTGATAAAGGACAAGTAATTAAATCTCTAACCTTCGGTTTCCAATCTCCAGTCTCTAACATCTAAAAAAATGAAAGCAGTTATTATTACAGAATTTGGTGGGCCAGAAGTGTTGCAGGTAAAGGAAAGACCCATTCCGGCTATTGGCGAAGAAGAAGTTTTGATAAAAGTAAGGGCTGCTGGCGTTAATCGTCCGGATATTTTTCAGCGTAAAGGCAATTATCCTGCACCCGAGGGTGCTGTGCAGGACATTCCAGGACTGGAGATAGCAGGGGATGTCGTACAAACAGGAGCAAAAGTTGATACGGTGAAAGTTGGGGATAAGGTTTGTTGTTTGCTTTCGGGAGGAGGGTATGCGGAGTATGCAAGTGCGCACCATAACATGTGTTTGCCTGTGCCCGAGGGATTTACCTTTGCGGAAGCAGCAAGTTTGCCGGAAACTGTTTTTACGGTGTGGGATAATGTGTTCCGAAGAGGAAAGTTAAAACGAGATGAACGCATCTTGATTCATGGCGGTTCCGGTGGTATCGGCTCAACGGCTATACAGCTTTGCAAGGCTATGGGCGCGGAAGTATACGTCACAGCGGGGTCGGAGGAAAAAGCTGTCTACTGTGAACAACTGGGAGCTGACCATGTTCTTAATTATAGGACTCAGGATTTTTCGGAAGTATGGCAGAGTGAAAATATGAATGTGGTACTGGACAGTATTGGCGGTGATTATTTCAGTAAACATATTGCACTCTTGGCAGAGGATGGTCGGCTGGTGCATATCAATGCGGTGAACGGAGGAAAAGTAGAGCTTAATATTTTTAAAGTTATGCAGAAGCGTATTGTGATAACGGGAAGTACATTGCGAGCGCGTTCACTAGATTTTAAGATTGAGCTTGCAGATGATGTATTGAAGCATATTTGGCCACTGTTGGGACAGCAGTATCGACCACAAGTTTATAAATCTATTCCGTTGGTAGAGGCCGAGAGGGCACACCGGATGATGGAGATGGGGGATGTGTTTGGTAAGTTAATCTTGATTCCTTAACTCTGCTAAATACTTTTAGCAATACTGTTTTGGTTTTTATTTTATAACTTAGTGAAAAAAATAAAGTAAACCTATTGCTTGTATGAAGTTAAAACTATTAGCAACATTGCTTTTGTCGGGAAGTCTTTTTTCGATAGAAGCGCAAACGATTGACAAGGTAGATAAACCTATTGACCTGGTTAGTACTTTAGTGGGTACACAGTCATCATTCTCTTTATCTACAGGAAATACCTATCCGGCTATTGCAATGCCATGGGGGATGAATTTTTGGAGTCCGCAGACCGGTAAAATGGGAGATGGGTGGATGTATACCTATACCGCAGAGAAATTGCGTGGCTTTAAACAAACCCACCAACCTTCGCCTTGGATAAATGATTACGGTCAATTTTCTATCATGCCCATGGTGGGAAACAAGACATTTGACCAAGATAAGCGAGCTAGCTATTTTTCGCATAAAGCTGAGATAGCCAAGCCTCATTATTATTCGGTTTACCTGGCTGATTATGATGTGAAAACAGAAATCACCCCGACCGAAAGAGCAGCTTATTTCCGTTTTACATTCCCGAAAACCAACGAAGGCTATGTGCTGATTGACGCTTTTGATAAAGGTTCTTTTGTCGAAGTGCTTCCGCGGGAGCAAAAAATCATCGGCTATTCTACTAAAAACAGCGGTGGTGTACCAGAAAACTTTAAAAACTATTTTGTTCTTGAATTTGATAGACCATTTGCCAATGTGGCTACGTTTGCAGATTCAGTGTTGACTGATGGGCGGTATTTAGTAAAGGCAAACCATGTTGGGGCTATCGTAGGCTTTCAGATTGCAAACCCGGGAGAACAGGTGTTGTTGAAGGTTGCTTCTTCTTTTATTTCGCCGGAGCAAGCGGATCTCAATCTAAAAGAATTGGATGGAACAACCTTTGACGAAAGAGTGGCGAAAGGTGAAGAGACCTGGAATAATGAATTGAAGAAGATTGAAATTGAAGGTGGCTCCATTGACGATATGCGTACATTTTACTCTTGCTTGTATCGCTCATTGCTGTTTCCTCGGATGTTCTATGAGATTGATGGTAATGGACAGGTAATGCACTATTCACCGTATAACGGACAGGTTCTACCAGGCTACATGTTTACCGATACAGGAATTTGGGACACATTCCGTAGTCTGTTTCCTTTCTTAAATCTGATGTATCCGGAAATGAATTTAAAGATGCAGGAAGGTTTAGCAAATGCTTATCGTGAAAGCGGTTGGTTGCCGGAATGGGCAAGTCCTGGTCATAGAAACAGTATGGTAGGGAATAACTCTGCATCTGTTGTAGCTGATGCATGGATAAAAGGTGTGCGTTCGTCAGACATTGAAGTGCTGTATGAAGCGTTACTAAAAGGAGCAAACAATGCAGGTCCTATCACTTCGGTAGGTCGTGCAGGTGCAGAATATTACAAAGAATTGGGCTACGTACCATACGATGTTAAAATCCATGAAAATGCAGCACGCTCATTGGAATATGCCTATGACGACTTTGCTATTTATCAATTAGCAAAAGCATTGAACAAACCGAAAGAAGAACAGGAATATTATAAAAAACGTGCTTTTAATTACCAAAAGTTATATGATCCAGCTACGGGGTTGATGCGTGGCAAAAACAAGGACGGTAGTTTCCAAACGCCTTTCAGTCCTTTTAAATGGGGAGATGCTTTTACGGAAGGAAATAGCTGGCATTATACTTGGTCTGTTTTTCAGGACGTAGAGGGATTGGCCAAACTGATGGGTGGGCATCAAGCTATGGGCATCAAGATGGATTCTGTGTTTACTCTGCCTCCTGTTTTCGATGATTCCTACTATGGTTTCCCTATTCATGAAATCCGAGAAATGCAGGTTGCCAATATGGGACAGTACGCGCACGGTAATCAACCTATCCAACACATGGTTTACCTGTATAACTATATTGGTACACCTTGGAAAGCACAGTATTGGGTGCGTGAGACAATGAAAAGGATGTATACACCTAATCCGGATGGTTATTGTGGTGATGAAGATAACGGACAGACATCAGCATGGTATGTGTTTTCTGCATTAGGTTTCTATCCTGTTACGCCGGCTACCGATGAATATATTGTGGGAGCACCATTGTTCAAGAAGGCTACAGTACACTTGTCCAATGGAAATAAGGTTATCATTGAAGCACCTGATAATTCGGATACAAATAAATATATCCAGAGTATGAAGTGGAACGGTAAAAACTATACAAAAAATTATATCAATCATAGTGAACTTATCAAAGGAGCCACACTGCGATTTGATATGAATGCTGAACCTAACACTACGCGAGGTACAGCCAAAGGAGATTTACCATTCTCTTTAAGTAAAGACGATATGTAACATACGACAAGAGGCGCTTTTCAGCGCCTCTTGTCGTATGTTATAGATGTTTTTATTATGTTGCTTTCTGCCATATCTCTTCAAAAGACAACCTATAATTTTCTCCTATTAATCGTTTGTACTGTTCTGTAAAGCGTTGGTAGAAGTCCGCAGGACGGGTTTCTATATTTCCTTTATTCAGAGCGTATAAGCCATTTTCTAACGCAAACTCATTGACGGGATCAATGTTTAAGAGCATATTTGCTGCTTGAAACAGAGCATACCAGTCCCGTTGTTCACGGCTTTTTAACATGGACTCCTGAAAAGCTTCAATCAGCATGCTTTCCAAATCGTGTTTAGCTTTATCGAATACCGAATCGTCAATACCCAACAAAAATTCACCACGTTCGAGAATTGTAGCGATCTCTGGTGAAAGGATGTCGGCTCCATTCCTGAGTAATTCCTTAAGATGCCAGTAATCGCAATAGCCTATGTTGCTGAATTCCACTCGGTAATGACCATTTTCATAAATAATTTCAATACCATCAATCTCCGTTAATACCTTTCGCAGATTATTGATAGCGACACCCCGCGAGGTTTTGACTTTATCCTTTGGCTTGTCCGGCCACAAAAGGTGACTGAGTAATTTGGAGCTAATTCCTGCGGCGTGACTGTGGAACATGATAAGGCAAAAGACCTGTTGTAAACGTGTGCTGAACAGATGTGAAATATCTCTTCCTCGTTTATCCAAAGCGGTGAAGTCACCGAAAAGATAAACCCGGTTTGCCCACGATTGTGCAGTGAGTTTTGTTTCGCCTATCGGAGCGTGGCTTATCGTTATTTGCTTTTTCTGGTGCCGCTTGTAAAAGATGTATACCGCCGCAGCAACAGACAGAACACCGAGAAGTGTGAAGACATAAGGCAATATGCTCCGCCTTTGGCGCTCTCCGGGGAAAGCGTGCAGTTCGGATTCACTGATAGCCGGAAAATCTATGCTATAGACCGTAAGAGTAGACTGTATATCATCATTCGACTCTTGCACAAGCGCGATAAGTTGCTTGAGATGCGGATCGAAATTCAGCTTCGCATTGGTACTGATCTTGTCCGAATATATAGGGATGGAGTCGCCAAGCTCTTCCTGTTGTCCGTCTTGTATGGAAAATCTCCGTAATTTGATATGCGAGTGGGTGAGATGTTCCGGATAGCCCAGCATATACATCCAGTTGGTATCGGGAATAACAAGTCCGCGCGCTGGTACGAAAAGGTTTTCTTTGCGGTCGAGCTCCCAAAGTTTGGTTATGCGATTGGCTGCAGGGTCAAATTCGTACAAATCATAGAAATATTTACGTCCTACAATATGTTGACCGGCCTCATTACCCATACCACCAAAAATATAAAGCTTTTGATTAACCACTGAACGACCTATGGAAGTAAAGTAGCGGGGGATAATGGGATCGCCGGTTGCTGTCCTCGGTGTAGACCAGCTATTACTCTGGAGCATGTAATAACAAAAATCATTACTGTAGGTCATTTGACCGAAACCGCCGAATAACAGGAGTTTACGATCTTCTTCCAGGTAATAGGCCGCGTGATGGTTAAGCTCACGCTGCGGATAATCGCTACTTTCTATCCGCCAGATAAATTCCTTCAGATCGAGACTGGCGACAGTGGGACCTTTATAGGGCGTTTCGTAGTAAGTTTCATAGACATATAGCCTATCCTCTTGCTCGTCGATGAAGCTGTTGCAGAGTTTTAGCCGTATCGGGCAAGGTTGCAGAAAGGAAATAGTCCGTATTTCTCCTGACTGGAGTTGATAAATCTGTAGGGAATCGCGGTTAAAATAATAGATGGATTTTTTTCTCGCATCATATGCCGATCCTGCGGGAGTAGACGAATGCATCGTTGCCTGCTTACGCCATTGAAAAGCATTGTTCAATAACCAGGTTCCATTGGTCAGTGTTCCCCGCACTTCGCCCGTCGCATCATGTAGTTTATCCCCCTGACTTTCCCGTAATTGGAATACAATTTCTTTTTCATCATTACCGACACGAAAATTGCGGAGGGCAAAAGAAGGGACGTCGATTAGATATTCGCTTCGTCCGAAAATGATCGTGGGAGAGTAGGAGGAAGGAAAGGATGCATGGACGGATTGCTCGGGTTGATCGGCTATCTGCAGCCTGATCTGCTCATTCTGCAGGTCGCAGTGTAACTGTATAGGAAACCAGTGTTTTTCCTTGAGTTTATCAAGGGGAATACGCATGGTAATCAGATTGGTCTTGCCTTCTTCGTTGAGAAGGAACACGGCATGCCCGTTTTCTTGATCATAGTACAGGTTATAAATTGAATTTTCATTATGCTCCTTAATCCGGATGATATAACCAATAGTACCATTGTTAGGTAATTGAAGATCAAAGTTAATCGTGAAGTGCCGACGGAAGGACGGGGCCTTATCAGCAAAAAAAGTTGCAGATGTACGCTTCTCAATAGGTTGGTCACTTCCTGTAAATTGTATACCCTGTCCTAAGCTATGCTTGGAGAATAGCAGGGAACTCATTACCATGAATAGAGAAAGATAAAACCTTGAGATTCGGAATATGCTTATATTTTGGTTGATCATTTTCATGAAAGGTGTCTGTAACTTTTAAACAAAGATAAGTAATATCAGGTAAAAGCTGTGATTCCTTTGCTGGTTGTGGAATGTTTTATAGAGCAAGGAAATGGTTAAAAGTAAGGAAGGGTTTTCGGGCATGTGAAAGACATCCGTTAGACCTTATGTTGTGAAAAATATGGACAAAAAAATAGGGTTAATACTTTTTTAATGGGGTTAAATCGGTTTTTTAACCCAGGTTTTAATCCTTAAGTTTCTAAATTCCCTAAGAAATTCGTCGAAGAAGACCTGTTTCGCCAATTTTAAATTTTGTGTTATAAATCTGAAAAACAATCTCGTTATGAAGATGAGTGTTACAACCATTTATTGTACGACGCTATTGAGCCTGGCATCGGCAACAGTTATTTTTACAGGGTGTACGAGGAGTTCTGTGCCCACCCATGTGGAGGAAGAAGGGAAAGAGAATCCGGGTGAATTAGCCGTGCAGAACCTGCAACGGGCTGTAGATCTCGTGGACCTAACAATTGCGAACTACTTTGACCCTACGACCTTTGAAATGCGCCGCTTCTACAATCCCTTTACCCAGGTGAAGTCTGATGAACGGGCTTCAGTATGGATGTATACGGCGGGTATTGAAGCCGTTAATGCGGTCTTATCCGGACTTAACCAGGCTAAGGAAGCCGGGGAAAGTAAACTCTATGACAGCCACTATGAGCGTTATGTCCAGCTATTGGATGATCTCTATGCCAATGCAGATTATTACCTCGGTACATTTGAATTGGTCTCTTACACCCAAACCAAAAGCTGGTCGGTATATGCAGTTGACCGCGTAAATCAGAAAGGACAAGCAAATGTAACAGGCATACTGAACGTTTATGACGATCAGATGTGGCTGATCAGGGAATTGCTGGACTCGTATAAGCTGACAGGTAACAGTGCGTATTTAGAAAAAGCAGAATACCTGACGGCTTATGTGCTGGATGGTTGGGATGTGACACGTGATGAGAACGGTAAAGAGAACGGCGGCATCCCATGGGGACCGGGATATACGACCAAACATGCATGCAGCAACGGGCCGTTAATCAGTCCGTTGGTCTGGTTACATGAACTCTATAAAGGAAAGTCTGACAAGATAGAACATCGCTATATTGATGAAAATGATCGCAAAACCCGCCGTACGAAAGAAGTGGAGAAGCAACAATATTACCTTGATTACGCGCGTGCGGTCTATGACTGGCAGAAAAGTAAATTATTGAATGCTGATGGCGTGTATACTGATATGATGGGTGGATGCGTGCCAAACTGTGATTTGCGCTATGAAGAGGTGGACGGCGTGCGCTATCGTGCAAATACACCTTTAACCCAAGCTGTAGGTCAAAATTATACCTATAACAGCGGAACCATGCTATCAGGCGCGGTCGACCTATACCGTGCTACGGTAGAAGAGAAATATGCTGCCGATGGACAGCAACTCGCTAAAAACAGCTTCAGGCATTTTGCTGAGTTGGGAAAAGAAGTGCCGCAATATTACAGCTTTGAAACCGAAGGATTTAGGAATTGGTTCAACGGTATTTTGATGCGTGCTTATCACGAAGCGGTTACGCTTGACGATCAGGCTGGAAATTACCTGACCGTTTTTCAACGGAACCTGGACTATGGTTTTGAACGCTTTAACCACAATGGTTTTCTGCCGACCAATTTATTAACCGGTTGGGCTGGGGATAAGGAAGGTCAGGGTGTTGAGGGGATGTTTATGTTTACTTATGCTGCGCAATATGCCATTTTAGGGAAACATCAATTAACATCCCATTGATAAACATGCGGACAGCAAAAAAAATAGTTAGCTAATATCATCAATCTTTTAAGCATAAACTAATCTATATGAATGTAAATTTAACAACACGAAAACCATTATGCAAAATGGTGTCTATCCTGGTGCTTATACTGCTACCGGGATGGCTGTGGGCACAGAATCAAGTGTCAGGCGTGGTTACCGGTTCTTCAGGTTTCCCAATTAGTGGTGTATCGGTCGTCGTTGTCGGATCTTCTCCGCAGATTGCGACCAGTACGGATGAAGCCGGTCGGTACTCCCTACAAGCACCGACAGGTGCTGTACTTCGGTACACTTTTGTGGGGTATCAGACGCGGGAGGAACCGGTCGGTACACGTACCCAAATCAATGTTTCCCTGCAAGAGGATGAATCGACTTTGGATGAAGTCGTTGTAGTGGGATACGGTACCCAAAAGAAAGTAACGCTGACGGGAGCCGTCTCCGGGGTTAAAGGAACGGAAATGCGCGCCACCAAGAATGAAAATCCGCAAAATATGCTTGCCGGGCGTGTGGCCGGTGTACGTGTATGGCAACGCGGTGCTGAGCCGGGATCCTATCAGGCAAATTTCGATATACGCGGGATGGGTGCGCCATTGGTCATTATTGACGGTGTTCCGCGGTCTATTCAAGATTTCCAGCGTTTAAACCCTAACGATATTGAGGATGTGTCGGTTCTGAAAGACGCTTCAGCTTCGATTTATGGAGTGCGCTCGGCAAACGGGGTGATGCTCGTTACGACACGTAAAGGACGTGAGGGGACAGTATCCGTAGGCTACAACGGGTCGTTTACAATGCAAAGACCGTCAAACATGCCTTTCCTGGCTGATGCCTTTGGTGCAATGACGTTGTATAACGAAAGGTCAATGAACAATATTAACGGCGGTAGTCTGATCTATACCGAAAGCGACTTTGAAGCATTTCGTAACGGTACGCGTCGCTCTTCAGATTGGACGTCACTGATCTTTTCAGAAGTATCGCCACAGACGGCACATGATCTGAGCGTATCGGGCGGTAGTGCCAAAACCCAGTATTATATCGGTACGGGATATTCCTATCAGGAAGGATTTTTCAAGACCGGCGATCTGAATTATAACAAGATGAACCTGCGTTCGAATATCACGACAGAGATTGTCAACGGATTGAAGCTGGATCTTAATCTTGCAGGCATGGCCGATCAGCAGAACAATCCGTACTCCAGCTCGGTGGATATTATCCGGAATTACTGGAGGCAAGGAGTGTTGTTTCCTGCCTATGCTGATCCGGAAGGAACTATGCTGAATTATGAAGGTCTGGATTTGGAACAGAATACTGTAGCGATGATCGATGCAGATATTTCTGGTTACAGAAAATACAAGAAAAAGACTTTCCAGTCCTCAGCAGCATTGAATTATGACTTTGGAACCTTAACGGAAAGCTTGAAGGGATTAAGCGCAAGAGCGTTGGTGTCTTATGACTATCGAGCGGATAATAACAGCATTTTCCGGAAAGAATACTTCCAGTATGCGCTTGATCCCGTTAGTAACAGTTATCTGCAGAAACGCTACGACCTGAGCAGTCCGAACCGTATGCGTCGTGAATTCTATGAAAAGCAGCAGATACTAAGTCAGATTACTTTAAACTATGAGCGGTTATTTGCCGAAAAACATCAGCTGAGTATGCTACTGGGTTGGGAAACGCAGAAGAATGATGGCGATAACTTCTACGGGATGAAGAATCTTGCGTTTGGTTCGGATATTCTACTTTCCGGTGTGGAAGAAGGACGGATGACAGGCATGTCTGGAGGATTAGCCGATTATTACCGCGAAGCGAAACAGGCTGCATTGGGGCGTGTGAACTATGACTTCCGGGGGCGTTATATTGCAGAATTTCAATTCCGATACGACGGTTCATCCCGTTTCGCCAAAGGAAACCAATGGGGATTTTTCCCTTCGGGTTCAGTCGCATGGCGTATCTCGGAAGAGCCGTTTTTTAAATCTATCAATGCATTAAGCTTTGTTGATCAGTTTAAGGTACGCGCAAGTTACGGAGTGTTGGGAGATGACCTGTCAAGCGATTGGGATTTCGGTTGGGTAGCAGGCTATGATTATCCATCGACCAGTGGAAATGCAGAAAATGGGTATTATAACCAGTATGCTCCGGGCTATGTGTTCGGTGGTCAGTTTATAACAGCCGCTAACCGCAAGGCAATTGCGAATGCACTTATTACCTGGTACAGGGCAAAAACTTTGAACGTTGGTGTGGATATGGATGCCTGGAACGGCAAATTCGGGTTTACACTCGATTATTTTGATCGTCGTCGTACAGGATTGTTCCAACGTCGCACAGGGTTATTCCCGACCGTTATCGGCGCAACCGCTCCGATGGAGAATGCAAACAGTGACCAGCACTATGGCTTAGAACTTGAATTGCGTCATCGAAACCAGATCGGAGACTTTGGCTACAGCATAAAAACCATTGCCACGATTACACGAAACAAGTACCTTACTGCTGTGCAGAATGGTCCTTATAAAAATTCCTATGACCGTTGGCGCAATGATAACCTGAACAACCGCTATCAGGGTATTCAGTTTGGCTATCGTGGAGATGGTCGCTTTATGGACTGGAACGATATTCGGACATATCCGATCTACACCGAACGCGATCAGTTGCCTGGCGATTATAAATATGTTGACTGGAACGGTGACGGGGAAATCAGCGGTCTGGATGAGCATCCTTTTGCTTTCGATCAGACGCCTTGGTTGAACTTTAGTGCGAATCTGCAGGCGAATTATAAGAATGTTGACCTTTCGATGTTGTTCCAAGGGTCGGCATTGGGTTCTATGGAATATAAAGAGCCTTTGTATTCTATTTGGGGAACTAACGGAGGCGGTACGTTGACGCAATACCTGGATCGTTGGCATCCAGTAGACCCAACAGCTGATCCTTATGATCCAAGTATAGCATGGGTGCAAGGGCATTATGGCTTTACGGGACGCTACCCTAGAGGTAATTCCGATTTCAACAGGGTAAGCACAGCTTATCTGCGCCTGAAAAGCTTAGAGCTGGGATATACTTTGCCGACATTCCAAAGGCGTCCGAATATGCGTCTGCGGGTGTTCGCTAATGCCTATAACCTGCTGACTTTCACAGCGGTGAAGTTTGTCGATCCGGAGCATCCGGATGATGACCTGGGTCGGATGTATCCATTGAATAAAACGTATACCATGGGCGTTTCCATGACTTTTTAACGTGATGTAGAGAAAAGAAAAATGAACATGAAAAGATTATTATTCATATTGGCGATCGCTGCAAGCGGCAGCTTGAATTCCTGTGTAGACATGGATATAACGCCAAAAAATATTGTTACCGATAATGAATTGCTCAATACACCGGCAGGAATGGATATTTATATGTCCCGAATGTACAGCCTGATGCCTTTCGAAGATTTTAAGTATACAGCGCAATGGGGTTTTGAAAGCAACGGCTGGCTAAATTCTACAGGTATTGAGGGAACAGGCGAAGCTGTCAACCGGGAGGGACTTTCTGCTTCTTTTACCGGGGAACGCACATCTTATTGGAGCAAGGGTTTTGTACTGATTCGCGATGCGAACCACCTGATAGAGACATTACCGGCTTTTAGGGAGAATTTCAGTGAAGAGCTGTACAATCATTACCTCGGGGAAGCGTATTATGTCCGCGCAATGACGTTCTATACGATGGCGAAGCGATTCGGGGGGATTCCATTGGTGACTAAAGTTATCCAATACCCATCCAGTGAGGATGAAATGGAAGTGCCGCGGGCGAGTGAAGAAGAAACCTGGGATCAGATACTTGCTGATTTTGATCAGGCTATCGAATTGTTGATGCCGCAGGAGATTAAAGAAGGTTATGCCAATAAGTATGTCGCGTTGGCCTTTAAATCCGAAGCCATGCTTTATGCAGGTAGTGTAGCCAAATACAATCAGGATGTATCGGGACGTTTGACCGGAATAGGACGTAAGACAGGCGTAAGAGTAATCGGTTTTGATGAAGCGAGCTGGAGGACGGCCTCTGTCCGTTATTTTACAGAAGCTTATCAGGCTGCACGGACGATCATGCAGGATGGGAAATATTCCCTTTACAAGAAACGTTGGATAGCGGGAGATACTGAGGCGCAATACCAGAATATGGTGGAGATGTTTTCAGATTTAAGCAGCCCGGAAAATATCTATGTAAAGGAATATATATTCCCGACAGCAACGCATTCTTTCGATGCATATAACATGCCATTTAGTTTCCGTTCACCATTATCGGCAGGAACCTGCCCGACATTGGATTTCGTAGAGCTGTTCGACGGTTTTGACCGTTATCCGGATGGCAGTATCCGTGTGACGAATGGCGACCAAAATGCATCGGGCGAGTACCTGATGTTTGATAGTCCGCTTGATTTTTTCAAAGATGCTGAACCACGTCTACGTGCTTATGTAATCTTCCCGTTCGATCAGTTCAGAAACAAACAGATCGAAGTACGCGGTGGCGTATATACCGGAGATGCGCCGATCAAGCCTTTCTTTTCGAGCTATGCGTATAACAATGCGGATACACGTTATCAAAACCTGTCTATCTATAATGGTTCCTCCAAATCGCTGTACTTAAGTCCGCGTGAAGGGGGAAGTCAGGAACTTGTGGACTATAATGGGCAACAGATGACGGCGGCAGGTCAGGAAGGGCCTTTCTTTGACAATGGTGAAGCTACCGTAACAGGGCTTTATCTGCGCAAATGGCTACAGACCAATCCGAGTGCTGAACTCGGTGAAGGAAAATCTGCACAGCCTTTTATCCTGATGCGTTATGCTGATGTACTGCTCAATGCTGCCGAAGCTGCTATAGAATTGGAGCTGGTTGGCGCGAGCTCACCTGACGGCAGTAGCCTTTTACAAGTCGCTACTGATGCAATAAATGCGATCCGTGAAAGAGCGGGGGCGGTAATGTTGCAGGGAACACTTACGGGAGATGTCAACGGGCGCAATATTGTGCGTAAAGAGCGCCGCAAGGAACTGGCTTTTGAGCATAAATCCAAATGGGACATCCGCCGTTGGCGCGTAGCACACTACGAAGGAAGAGATGGTTTCTGGGGCGAGTCAAGGGATAAGAATAAGTTCAGCAACAACGAAAATTTTCGTTTCCGCGGGCTTTATCCATTCTTCTCAACCAAAACCGGGAAATACTTTTTTGATGCCCGTTTCCAATGGATAGCCTCTAAAACATTTGGGTACAGACCGTTGGATTATTATTTTGAGGTTCCAAGTGGCGAAGTGGCCAAAAGTAGTGTTATTGATCAACAACCGAATAGATAAGGATTTTAGAATTGATAAATATGAAAAAGATAATAAAAGGCGGACTGTTGTGCATGTTAGCACTGGTGAGTTCATGCAGCCTGTTTGAAGCGGATAGTTACGATGCGCCGGATGTGACATTAGTAGGTTCGGTCGTAGATGTATTAACCGGAAAACCGGTATTAACCGATCAGGGATCGGAAGGAATACGGGTCCGGTTGACAGAGCTAAGTTGGGGAGATAATGTAGAGCATAACCCTGATTTTTACTGTATGCCTGACGGCACCTTCCAGAATACCAAACTTTTTAAAGGGAATTATCATATTACTGTTGATGGCCCGTTTGTTCCTTTGCTACGCAGGGATCCCGATGGAAAGGAGTTAGCAGATGAAAGTATAGTGATGAATCTGGAAACCAGCCATCAGGTGAAATTTGAAGTGCAGCCATTTCTGCATGTGGAATGGGTAGGAGAGCCTACCGTGCAAAACGGCAAGATTACAGCAAAGGTGAAAGTAACCAGAGGAGTGAGTCCGGAAGATTTCAAAGCAAAGGTTGAGCCTATGGGGAATTACAACGACGATTTCCTGAACATGACCGATATTCAGTTTTTTGTGAGCTATTCCTCGAGTGTGGGGTATCGTGCACGTGATGAGCGTTGGTCAAGTCGTCTGGATTACTCCGGTAATTCTTTTGAGGACTTATTCGGTCAGACGATAACGATTGAATCCAATGGTGAAATTCCTGCAGGGCGTACGGTGTTTGTTCGTGCTGCTGCGCGCATCAACTACAATACACCGGTCGGTAGCGGTACAAGGCGTTGGAATTACAATGAGGCAAAAGAGATCCTGGTGAATTAATACGGGGATATTAACTTGATTTCCTCCTGTCACATGGAATTAATAGACGTGTGGCAGGAGGAGATTTTCAAGGATGCGGGGTTATGATTTGAATTCGCATACATCAGTAAAACGGATTAAATAATTAACGAATTATAAAATGATAAATTGGAAAGTACTTATAGGCACGTTTGGCTTGCTGGCACTCAGCGGATCCCTTGCTGCACAGAAAAAAACAGATCAGGTCAAAACCACCTTTCAAACTTCGCGCGAATGGCGTCCTACTATTGACAATCGCGCCGATGCGGTGATGATATATGGCGTAGGTGGCAATCCTTCAGACAAACATAAAAGGGTTCCCTTTGCAGAACGTATAAAATCCTGGAAAGATAGAGGATATACCATTCATTTCATGACCGGGATTGCCTGGGGTGAATATCAGGACTATTTTACGGGGCAGTGGGATGGCGAGTGGCATCTGGATGAAGGGCAGGTTACGCAAAAACAGGACACCATCTGGCATGGATATATGGTGCCTTATATCGTTCCGACAGATAATTTTCTCAAATACCTAAAAGAAAAACACGTTAAACCTGTCATCGACGCGGGTATCGATGCTATCTTCATGGAAGAACCGGAGTTCTGGGCGCGGGCAGGATATAGTGAATCGTTCAAGCGCGAATGGAAAAAATACTACGGATTCGACTGGCGGCCTCAACACGAATCCCCGGAAAACACTTACCTCTCCAATAAGCTCAAGTACCACTTGTATTACAAAGCGCTGAATGAAGTGTTCACGTTTGCCAAGGAATATGGAAAATCAAAAGGGATGGACGTAAAGTGCTATGTTCCTACACACTCTCTGGTGAATTATGCACAGTGGATGATTGTTTCTCCGGAAGCCAGTCTGGCATCGTTGCCTGTGGTGGACGGATATATCGCTCAAGTGTGGACAGGTACATCCCGTGAACCGAATTTCTTTAACGGAAAGGAGAAAGAACGGGTGTTTGAGACGGCTTATTTAGAATACGGTTCAATGGAATCGATGACGGAACCTACGGGGAGAAAGATGTTTTTCCTGACTGACCCGATTGAAGATCGCGCCAAGGATTGGGTAGATTATAAAGTCAACTATCAGGCAACTTTTGTTGCTCAGCTGCTTTACCCGAATATCGCAGATTACGAGATCATGCCCTGGCCAGAGCGTATCTATGAAGGGTTGTACCGTACGAATCCAAATAGTGATCAGAAAGAACGTATCCCAAGACATTATTCTACACAGATGCAGGTCATGGTGAATTCGCTGAACCAAATGCCGCTAAGCAAGAATAAGCTATCGGGCAGCGAAGGTATTTCAGTACTGATGGCAAACTCTTTAATGTTTCAACGTTTTCCGATACATGCAGGGTACGATGATCCGCAATTAGCAAATTTCTATGGCTTGGCACTTCCTTTTCTTAAACGTGGTGTGCCTGTAAAGACGGTGCATATCGAAAATCTCGGCTATAAGGAAGCTTTACGGCATACCAAAGTATTATTGATGACTTATGCTAATATGAAGCCTTTGGATCCGATTGCACATGAGCAATTGGCGGAATGGGTAAAAGCCGGAGGACAGCTTGTTTACAGTGGAACCGACAAAGATCCTTTTCAGCGTGTACAAGAGTGGTGGAATACGGGAGGCAATCAATACCAAACGCCTGCAGATCACCTTTTTGAAAAGATGAATATCCAACCGGGTGCGGTTGCAGGTATTTATACTTATGGAAAGGGCACTATACAGATTATCCGTACAGACCCTAAGGATTATGCGATCAAGGCTAATAACAGCAAATCGCTGATCGATGCGGTCCAGGAACGGTATAAAGCTTCGGGAAGCGGCACATTAGCCTTTAAAAACCATTTTCATTTACAACGTGGTCCTTTTGAATTGGTTGCCGTAATGGATGAAAGTGTCAGTGCGGAGAGTTATACCATTCATGGGACACTGATTGATCTTTTTGATCCCAATCTGCCGGTGTACAGTACGCGGGCTGTTGCCCCCGGCGAGCAAGGTTATTTTCTGAATATAGATTTGATCAAAAACAAGAAACAACCACAGGTTTTAGCGACAGCCAGCCGTGTTTATGACGAACAGATAGGTAAAAACAACTATTCCTACATCGCCAAGAGCCCTATAGAAACCACGAATATCTCCAGGGTGCTTCTACCTAAAACACCACAGAGTGTTAAAGTTAATGGTGAAGAGGTATTTGCAGCAGCAAACTGGGATACAAAATCTAAAACTTACCTTCTTGGATTTGAAAATGATCCTGAAGGAGTTCGTGTTGAATTTGTATGGTAGGATGAATTAAATAACTATTTAGGATGCGGGTATCGTTGGCTATGTCGTAGTAAACGATTGCGTATATTGAAAACACAAAATTTTATGAAAATGCGAGTATATGTATGGTTATGGTTCTTTGTTTCTGTATTACCCATTAAAATGACCTATGCTCAGGATGGTCAGGTTCGAAAGGCAGCGGCTTATCCGTTGATTACACATAATCCGAATTTTAGCATTTGGTCGACCAATGATGTATTGACAGAACAAGCCACCGAGCACTGGACCGGGACCGAACATGGTTTAACCGGATATATTGAGATAGATGGTGTTATGTATCGTTTTATGGGTAAAGAAACTCCTCAATATAAAACGATATTACCTACAAATGATGATGCCAAAACGCGGGTTAAATATGCAAAGAATGGACAATTGGGGGATTGGAAATCCCTGGATTTCAAAAGTGAGGGATGGAAAGAGGGTGAACTTCCTATCTCTGATAATAAGGTATCGTCCGGTACATTTTGGAACTCCGATAAAATATGGATAAGGCGTGAGTTCTCGCTTGACAAAATAGATCTGAACGAGCCTTTATTCCTCAAGTTACATCATGATGATAATATTGAGGTATATTTAAACGGTGAGTTAGTGTTCAAAAGGGATGGTTGGAACAATCGATTTGATTATTTCGATATATCTTCGAAGGCGAAAAACCTACTAAAAACAGGCAAAAATGTACTGGCCATTCACCTGAAAAATACGGCTGGCGGACGCTTCCTGGATTTTGATTTGGTGAAAAAAGTACAGGATGACAAGACAAATATGCCTGTTGCAAAGCAAACCTCGATAGATGTCCACGCTACGCAGACGGTTTATACTTTTGATTGCGGAACGGTTGGCCTTACCGTTACTTTTACTTCGCCTCTTTTGATGGACAACCTTGATCTTCTTGCTCGACCAATCTCGTATATATCATACGATGTAGTCGCTAAAGACGGGAAGAAACACGATGTAAAATTACACCAGTTGGTTTCATCGGACATCGCGGTTTACATGCCCGAACAGACGGTAGAAAGCAGAGCCTATAGCGATGATGGACTATCCATCTTGAAGACCGGTACTGTTGAACAGCTGGTATTTCAGAAAGCTGCCGACGATATGCGTATAGATTGGGGGTATTTATATGTAGCTGCACCGTCAGGTAATGATGTGAAGCAGTTTGTGTCGGAATATGAGGGACCGTCGAGTAAGGTTAATAAAAGAGATACATACCGTGGAAAATCCTTATCGTTGCATACAGAATTTTCACTGCAAAATGTTGGT
>Ga0079224_100000433_pt1 | contig 40588 bp, 27 predicted proteins | sample Stecom2015_FD_80414 | JGI IMG/M metagenome (GOLD analysis project Ga0079224, IMG submission 80414) | Agricultural soil microbial communities from Utah to study Nitrogen management - Steer compost 2015 | ecosystem: Environmental > Terrestrial > Soil > Agricultural land | place: USA: Utah... | reverse complement strand
TCGCCGACCAGCGGCGTGATCAAGGCGTAGACCGCCAGCGCGATCACCAACATCAACGTGCTCGTCACCAGATAGGTGAAGATGGGCGGGTGCTTCGCCGTGCTCCAGCGGTCGGCGTAGAACTTGCCGCGGCTGCGCTCCCGGAGCTTCTTCTGGACACCGCCGAGCACGTCCACCTCCGGCGCGTCGTGCCGCAGGCTCCGCTTCAGCAGCGAGCGCACCCGCTCCTCTTCGTCCGGCTCCGCACCGCCCGCGGGCTCGTCCCACTCGGTCATGAGATTTTTTCTCCCACGGCGCTCTCGACCTTTCGTTTGAGCATGCTCCGAGCCCGGTGCAGGCGGCTCTTCACGGTGCCGTCCGCGAGGCCGGTGATGTCAGCGATTTCCTCGTAGCTCAAATCTTCGATGTCTCGCAGCACCAGCACCTCCCGGAAATCGGGGTCGAGGCTCGCCAGGCAGCGGTGGACGATGCTCTCGAGCTCGAGCCCCTCCACCATGTGGTCCGGACGCGCCACGTCGGCGTGGGTCGCCACTCGGGTACTGGACCCAAGGGCGGCCCGCTCTGCCACCGGCTCGTACTCGTCACGCGCGTCCTCGTGGCGGCGCGACAGGTACTTCACCCGGTTTTTGCAGAGGTTCACGGCGATGCGGTAGATCCAGGTGCTCAGCTTCGCGTCACCGCGAAATTGTGCGATCGCCTTGAAGACTTGCACGAACACCTCTTGGGCCAGATCCTCGGCCTCGTCCCGGCGCCCCAGCATGCGAAAGACGATGCGGAACACGCGCTCTTCGTAGTGCAGCACCAGCTCGTTGAAGGCGCGTTCGTCCCGCTCCTTCAGCCGCTGGATGAATTTGAGCTCTGCTTTGGAGTCGAGGTCGAGCACGTCCCACCAGGCGCTTTGCGGCAGAACGGTAGATCAGATCGGGAGCGAAGGTGGTCTACGAGACCGACGGCAGCACGCGACAGCGCCAATTGCAGAGGACACCCGCGCTGCCGCGATGTTCCAGGCGGGCCCATTTGGCACCTGCCTCCCCCCGACCGTCCACGGGTGCGGATCGGTCGAGACGACAGGCGAGCGGTTCCGGCGCATGGATTCGAACCATGATTCAGGGATTCAAAGTCCCTTGTCCTGCCTTTAGACGACGCCGGAGCAGGCGCCCGAGCTTAGCAAACCCCTGCCCGAGGCAACACCTCGGCCAGCACGGCGCGGGCGGCGGCCTTCCCTTGCCGGACGCAGTCGGGGATTCCGACCCCATCGTAGGCTGCGCCGGCGATCTGAAGCCCCGGCAGCTCCGCGAGCCGCTCCCGCAAGCGGCCGAGGCGCGCCGCATGCCCCACCACCGGCTGCGGGTTCGACCGGATGTAGCGATGAACTCGGGAAAAGCGCTCGCGCCCGAGCGGGCCCATCAAGCGGGTGAGCTCGGCCCGTGCCCGCTCGATGAGCTCCGCGTCCGTGGCGTTTTCGACCAGATCGGGCTCCCGCGCGCCGCCGACGAACGCTCGCAGCAGCACCTGATCGGCGGGGGCCCGGCCGTCCCATTTGCTGGTCACCCAGGTGGCGGCCAAAATGCTGCCCTCACCAGGGGGGACGACGAAGCCGGAGCCGCCGAGCGGGTGGTCCACCGCGCGGCGGTCGAGGGCGAAGAAAATGGTGGCGGTCGATACGTAGGGGATGGCCGACAGCTCGGCGCGCAGCTTGGGATCCGGTAGCATCCGCGCGGCGGCGTGGGCCGGCGCCGCCAGGATGACCGCCGCGCTCCTCAGCGTCTCTCCTCGAGCGAGCCGGATGGCGTAGCCGTCGACGACCGGACGGACCTCGGCCACCTCCGCGCCCGTCACGAGGGCACCGGGGGGAAGGCGTCCCCGCAGGGCGTCGATGAGCGAAGACATGCCCGAGCGCAGGGACTGGAACGGGCTCGGCGGCGCGCCTGTGCTCTTGGCCTTCGGCGCGGGGGGCGGCCGGCGTGTGGCCAGAAAACCGCGGATCAAGCTGCCGTGGGTGCGCTCGAGCTCGAGCAGCTGCGGGAAGGTGGAGCGGACGCTCAGCTGTTGGATGTCGCCAGCATAGATGCCGCCGAGCAACGACGCGCCGATCCGATCGGCCGCCTCGCGTCCGAAGCGCCGGGTGATAAATTGCGCGATGGACTCGTCGTAGCCGCGGTCGCCGGCTTCGCCGAAGTGCGGCGGCAGCACCACGTCGGCCAGCATGCGCAGCTTGCCTTGCAGGCTCAGGAGCGGGGACCGAAGCAGCGGCTCGACCCGCGTCGGCACGGCCAGCGCCATGCCGGCGGGCATCTCGTGCAGCGCGCCGCCCGAAGCCATGAAGACCTTGCTGGCTCCGGCCCGCGGCGTGATGAGCTCACCGTCGAGCCCGAGCTCTCGGCACAGCGCGATGGCGTCGGGCTTCGTCCTCAGAAACGAATCGGGACCGGCGTCGATCACGAACCCGTCGACGGTCTCGGTGCGGATGTTGCCGCCCGGTTCGGGACGGCGCTCCAGCACCAAGAGGTCGAGCCCGGGCCGTTGTTTTTGCAGCTCGTAGGCCGCGGTGAGGCCGGTGACACCGGCGCCGATGACGACGACGTCCCGACGATCTTCGCTCATCGCGCGGACCGCTCGTGCACCCAGTCGGCCACGAGCTTCACCGCGTCGACAGGCGTCTCGGGGACGATGCCATGCCCAAGGTTGAAGACGTGACCGACCCCACCCCCAGCTTCCAGCACGTCAGCCACTCGCCGCGTCAAGAGCTCGCGCGGCGCGAACAGCAGCAGCGGGTCCAGGTTGCCCTGCACGGCGACGCCGGGGCCCAACCGGCGCCGCGCGTCGGCCAGCGGGGTGCGGTGATCGACGCCGATCACGCTGCCCCCCGCCTCGCGCTGCAGCTCGAGCAGGTTCGACGTGCCGGTGCCGAAGTGGATCACGGGCACGTCGGCAGGCGCCAAGTCCTGCAGGATCGAGCGCACGTGCGGCGCGATGAACTCGGCGTAGTCGCTGGGGGACAGCGCACCGACCCAGGAGTCGAAGAGCTGCACGGCCTGGGCGCCAGCGCGGATCTGAGCCTGCAGGTAGCTTCTGACCACGGTCGACAGCTTTTGCATCAAGCGGTTCCAGACCTCCGGCTCGGAGTACATCAGGCGCTTGGTGAGCAGGTAGTTGGAGCTCTTGCCGCCCTCGACGAGGTAGCTCGCGAGCGTGAACGGCGCGCCGGCAAAGCCGATGAGCGGCGTCTTGCCATCGAGCTCCCTGCGGATGAGCCGCAGCGCCGCCATGACGTAGCCGAGGCCCTCCTCCGGATCGAACACGCGCAAGCGGTCGACGTCGGCCGCGGTGCGCACGGGGTGAAAGACCCTCGGGCCCTCGCCGGCCGCGAACTCGAACGGCGCCCCCATCGGCTCGAGCGGGAGCAAAATGTCGGCGAACAAGATGGCGGCGTCGACCGGCAGCGCCCGCACGGGCTGCAAGGTCACTTCGGTCGCCAGCTCCGGCGTCTTGCAGATCTCGAGCAAGCTGCGCTTCGCGCGGATGGCCCGGTACTCGGCCATATAGCGACCGGCCTGGCGCATGAACCAGACCGGGGTGGTGTCCACCGGCTCACGCCGGCACGCGCGTAAAAATCGGTCCCACATGTGTGCGTCTCACTGACCCAGCGCGGCGGGCAAATTCGCCGGCTGCACGGGCGCCGCGGTGAGGTCACCGTGGGGGGCCTGCTCGCCGTCGGCAGCGCGCTGCTTCATCTCGTACTTCGAGGGACACTTCGCCATGATGTGGCTCGCCTCGAAGAAACCGGCGGACGTGAGCTGCCCTTCGGCGGTGACGTCCACGTCCATGTCCGGGACGTCGCGGAAGGTATCGGGGACGACGCACTGCGGGTAATGAACGTCGATGGTCTTTCCGTTGCGCTCTACCTTGAAGCGGTACTCGCACGGCTCGTCGCGGCGCTTGAGCGTCCCCTTCACGAGCGTCCCGTTCACCTTCACGCTCCTGCCCTCGAGCCGTTCGCGCTCGGCCAAGAGCTCGTCCACGCCCTTGGAGTAGATCGCCGCGTCTTCGAAGCTGGTCATCACGAGCGTCAGGATCCCGCCGCCCATGACCAGCAACATCAAAAGCAGCCCCAGGTTGCGCTTGGGGGCGCGGGGCTCGGCGTCGGCGGCCACCTGAACCGACTCCGGCTGCTCTTGTGACTCGGCTTGCTCGATCGCCTGGGCCAGTTCTTCGTCGAGGCGGCTCATCGGCGCTAAGCCTAGCCCTCCGCCAACCGAGGATCCAGGCCGGGTGGATCGCGCGAGGCGCGCAAAATTTCCGTCACACTTTGCGTTTCGAACCGCCGCCGCGGCGCCGGGCCCCCCATTTGCCGCCGAGGCCCCCGCCCGCCACTCCGGTGCCGGCCAACACGCAAAAGCTGACCAGCGCGATGGGCCAAGGCGACAGGGCGCCACCGGCTGCCGCCAGCCCCGTCGCCAAAGCGGCGGCGCCGCCGCCGGCGAGCGCGGCGTGCCGCGGCCGCGTTCGGGTTCCAAAACGTCCGAGGATCGCGCCCCCCAGCACCGCAGCCAGGAAAAAGGAGCCCAACACGGGTGCCAAGGTGGACGCGGCGAGCAAGATCCGATCGCCCGCGTCCGCGTGCGCGAGGAAGCGCTCGATCGCCTCCGTGCCGGTCCCACCCAGCCGATGGGCCGTCAGCCCGGCCCCTGTCCACAACGCCACCACGGCCAACGGGAGCCAGAGCGCGAACACCAACAGCGCCCCGAGCCCCACCCACTGCCAGGTCGGGCGGCGCGCGGCCTCCTCGTCCTCCGGCGAGGTGTTTTGCAGGACCGGCAACCGGCGCAGGGATGACGCCATCGCTTGACCAGTGTGGGCGCCCGGCCGAAAGTTGACAACGCGGGTAGCGCCTTTGCGCCAGCCGGCTTCGATTTCCCATGCCTCGCTTCTCCCTTCGCTTGGCGACCGCGCTGCTGACCGCGGGCCGCTCGCTGGGCGCCGAACCGGCCGATGGCGGCCCAGGGCCGCCGCTGCTCGCTCCGCCGTCGTCCGACGCACCCCCGGAACACGGGCCGGCACAGAGCGCCGCTCCGGCGCCCCCGACGACCCCACCCGCCGGGCCCCCAACGCCGGCCCGAACATCCGCTCCCGACGGTTCCCCCCCGCCAGCGGCCCCGCGGCCCGCCGCTCCAAGCTCCCCGCTGGTCGCGCTGCCAGCTCCCGAGCCGCCGATCTACGTGCGCCGGTCGATCGAGCTGGTGCCGCAGCTCGGCCTCTCGCTGCCCGTGTGCATCGCGGGCGATGCCTCCGACGATCGCTGCGCCGGCGTGCGGACGGGGCTGCACGCCGCCGCCTCGGTGCTGTGGCGCGTGACGCCGCACCTGGCCTGGGGCGGGAAGCTGCAGATCGCCGGCTTTCGAAATCAGCCGGCGCCGCACCTCGCCCACGAAGATGCCCGGGCGGCGGCGGCGTTCATCGGCCTCTTGGGACGTTGGTACCTGCTCGAAGAGGGCAAGCTCGACCCCTACCTCGAGGTCGGGCTCGGCGGCGGCGCGCTCGGCACGTCCTACGTCCTTGCCGACGAGCGCTACAGCGAGACGGGCGCGGGGCCGGCGCTGTTGGGCGGCGGCGGCGTCGACTTCATCCTGACCCGTCGCTTGCGCATCGGACCTGCGGCGAGCTACACGCACGTCTTCGTCGACAAGATTCGGCGCTGCTCGAGCGACGGCGACGCCTGTGAAGACATCGGCAACGACGCGCTCGGTGTGCTGTCGGGGTTTCTCGACGTCGGCGCGCGCTTGACGGTCATGCTCGGTGACGAGCTGTGAGGCTCGGCCCCTTGGCTAGAGCACCGATCCGTTGCGGCTGGGTGCTCTAGATGGTCTCATTTTCCGCGACGAACGCTTTGCTCCGCAAACCGTTCGTCGCTCTGCTATCGGATGGACGGCAACGACATGTTCGATCCGCTGGACCCCCTGAGAGTCGACCGCGAGCTTTCGCTGCTGGCGCGCCGCTGGGTGCGGTATCGACGCCGGTTGCGGCAAGGCGAAGGGTTCGACGACGCCCCCTTCGCCTCGAGCTCGGTCGCCGGCCGCACCGCCTTCACTGCGGTTTCCGAGCTCCCCGACGAAGACCCGCTCAAGGTCCCGCTCGGCCGCTGGATCTATCGCCTGGCCGAGCAACGGATCAATCAAGGCGCTCTGGTCGAGCAGTGCCGGTCCTGGCGCGAGCAGCGTCACGCCGTCGACGTGCCTGAGCGCGGGCGCTTCAGCTTGGCGGAGCTGCTCGCGCGCGCGCTCGCGGACCGCCCGAGGCGGCGCGCCTGGGCCGACCAGCTCGTGCGCCTCGGCGCCGAGCACACCGCGGCGACGGCGCGGCTCTGGGAGCGGCGACAAGAGATCGCGCGACGGCTCGGGCTCGAGTCGCCCGACCCGATCGAGCGCGCCTGTTTGGGCTCGGAGACGGCGGCCAGCCGCTGGCTCGCGGCGACGGACGCGCTCGCCGCGGAGTTTCGGGCGCCGAGCTTGGCCGATTTTCTGACCACAGCGCTCGCCGAAGATGCGAGCGAAGGCTGGCCGGCACGGACCGGGTTGCGGCCGCTGCTGGAGCTGCTGAACGAGCACGACCTGTTCCGGTCGCTCGCCATCGACGCCGGGCCGCTGCCCGAGCCGATCTCCGGCTCGAGCTATCTGCGCGCTTTCGCTCGGATCGGCGCCGCCTGGGTGGACGCCACCGCGCCCCGAGATCAGCCGTTCGTCATCGCCCACGACCCCTACGGGCTACGGCGGCGAACGGTCGGAGCGCTGTTCGCGCTGCTGGCGCTCAACCCTGCCTTCCTCCGGCGCAAGCTCGGCCTGGGGAGGGATCGCCTGCGGGACCAGCGGCGCGCGCTGGCGCGGGCCGTGCTCCTGCATTCGCGCTCGTGCGCGCTGCGCCTGCTGCTGCGCGAGGCGGCGCTCGCTTCCGGGTCGCGCTTCGGCGCCGAGTACGAGTCCTTGCTGATGCGCGTTCATGGCATCGGCGCTCCTCCGGCCGCCGCGGGCGTCGTCTTTCGGCCGCGCGTTGACGACGATCAACGCTTCTCGGGCCTGTTGCTCGGGCAGGCGGAGCAGGAGCGGCTCGTCGACGCCCACGACGAAGACTGGTTTCGCAACCCGAGAGCGGTCGATCAGCTGCGCTCGGAGGCCCAACGCTCACCGGTGCCGACCACGACCCTGGAAGAGCTCGGCGAGGGTCAGGCGGCGCTGCTGCGCCTGCTGCTCGCAGCCCTGGGCTGAAGCCGCCGTCCGCGGCCGCGCGCGTCAGAAGGTGTCGGCGGGCGACGGCGTCAACCCGGACGAGTCGACGTGGTACTTGAAGCCAATGAAGATGGCCGTGTACCCGTCCCCGACGATGCCGCGGCGCACGGCGAGCTCTGCCGACAGCGATTGATCGATGTAGCCCACGCCGCCGCTCAATGCGTGGCTGTCTTGTCCGTCGTCGTAGCGGTAGCCGAGGCGCAGCGGGTAGTTGCCCGAGAGCAGGTACTCGATCCCTCCCATGGCCCGCAGCGTCGTGTCCTCGTAGCTGGTGAAGTCGGCGAGCACGTCGGCTTCGATCGTCAGCTCGCGGGTGGCGAACCCCACCCCACCGGCGACGCTGGTCGGTTGGAAGCCGGTGCCTGGACTGTTGAGGTTGTTGCCGACCAGCGAGACGGCGAACGCATCGCCAAGACGCAAGGTCGTGCCCGCATCGAGCGCAAAGCCGTTGACGATCGGCTCGGCGTCGAGGCCTCCCGTCGCGGCGCTCGGCTCGAGCGGCTCGAGCCCTTCCTCGGCGAGCCGCAGGTAGCGGCCGCCGACGCCGGCATAGAAGCTGTCCGAGAACGGGAAGGCCAACGCGAAGCGCAGATCGATCCACTCTCGCTCGACGCCGTCCGGATCTTGGCTGCTCCACGTTCCGCCCAGGCCGCCAGCGACGCGCGCCGAGCTCACGACGGAATCGACGATGCCAGCACCGTAGGTCTGCCGCGAGACCTCCGGCCAGATCTGCGCCAGGGCACCGATATGATAGACGCGCGTCGCCGCCATGTTCGCCGGATTCAAGAACAAACCCTCCAGCGAATTGCCGTACGCGCGCAGCGCTCCGCCCATGGCAGCAATCCGCGGCGTCTCGATCTCACCGTAGTTGTATCCGAGCTCCGGCGGAACGTCGCTCGGCCGAGCCCCCGCGTGCGCGTGCACCGCGAGCACCAGCGCTGCAGCGGCGCCGATCGACCAGGCACGCCGGCCGTCACGCACGCCGACCTCGGAGAAGCAGGTTCATCGTCACTTTCGAAAGCTCCGGGTCGCTCGTTCGCGCACTTCGGCCCTCTGCTAGCACGACCGCCCGAGACGTTGGTCCTGACGAAACGCCAGATCCGGTGGCGTGCACGCTCGACGGAAGAGACCGACCGGGCTCGTGCTTATCGCGCGGATTCGAAAGGGCCAAGATTTCTTCAACGAGCGGCGACTTCCGCGTCGGCGGAAGACGCCGCTCGCATCGAAGCGCGTTCACCGTCATTTTGGTGGCCGGTGTCTCTTGACGAACGAAACGGCGGAAGTTGATGCTGCGCGCGCCGTGGGTGGTGTTGGGCGCGCCGCGATCGTTCGCTTTCCATGCTTGGTTCGTGACGAGCGCGCGAAGCAGCGCGCGACGAACGCCGATCGTCGCCCGACGCCGCGCGCCCGATCGCGCGATTTTTCCATGGGATCGCGGAAACCAAAAAATCGACCATTGAAGTCCATCAGGAGGCGGTGCTAGCTCCCGCGTCTCGGTCGTCGAAGCCCAGAGGCCGCGCGCTCGCCTGGAGGTGAGCTCGAATCGGGCGGCCGAGAGGTTTTCGCTCCAGCGGAGAAGGAAGAAAGTTGCAAAAGGGACGTTCTTCTCGATGCCTTCAGAGCTGACACTCGTGAACCCCACCCCGACGCGGCCGCGCCGTGGCGGCCACCTCCCGTCGCGTGCGACGCTCTGCGAGCTCGAACGAGCCCTCTTGGAGGATGGCTCGTTCACAGGAGGCGCTCCGGGCTCGGGTGCTTCGCCCTCGGATGGCATCGTTACCCACCCCGGGTGGCATTCCGCGACGTTCCATTTCGTCGAGAGCCGCTATAGTCGTAGGCGAGTGTCCACAGAGATGTGGACAACTTGGGGGTTGTTTCCGCAGTGATCACCGAATTCTCGCTCACACCGCACGCGCCGATGGTGCCAAACTCACAGTTTATCCACATCTGGAACGAGGCGATCGACCGGACCCGCAGCCGTGCGCCCGCGTCGTTCCAGCAGTGGTTCTCGAGCGTTCAGCTCGATGGCATGGAGCGCGGTGTGCTGCGGCTCGCCGCCCGCGACGAGTTCGTGCGCGACTGGGTGAAGGCCCATTTTCTGCCGGACCTCCTGCAGCACCTCAACGAGCTGCTCGGCAGCGCCGTGCCCCACGGCGTTCGGGTGGAGTGGCGCGTCGCCGGCAAGCTCGACGCGCCCGTTTGTGATCCCCCCGCGCGTGACTCCAGCCGCGCGCGCCGGCTGCCGCTCGGCGCCTCGCACGACAGCGCCTCGCGCGGAGCCGCGCCGAGCAGCCGTCCGCCGCCGCGCAGCGAGCGGCTCTCGACCATTCCCCCGCGGGCGCAGCTCAGCGCGGTGCTCAACCCGAAGTACACGTTCTCGAACTTCGTGGTCGGCCCCTCGAACGAGCTGGCCTACGCCGCCGCTTTGTCGTCGGCCGGCGGCACCGGGCCCCGCTACAATCCGCTGTTCATCGCCGGCGGCACGGGCTTGGGCAAGACCCACCTGATGCACGCCATCGCCCACAAGGTGCTCGGCGAGCGGCCCGAGGCCCGCGTGGTCTACGTGTCGGCGGAGCACTTCACCAACGAGTTCATCGAAGCGCTGCAGCACCACAAGATGGACGAGTTTCGGGCGCGCTACCGCACCGAGTGCGACCTGCTGCTGGTCGACGACATCCAGTTTTTGGCGGGCCGCGAGCAGACCCAAGAGGAGTTCTTCCACACCTTCAACGCGCTGCGCGACGCCGACAAGCCCATCGTGGTGACGAGCGACAAGTACCCGCAGCAGCTGCAGCGCATGCCGGAGCGGCTCGTGTCCCGCTTCACCTCGGGCCTGGTCGCCGACATCCAAGTCCCGCAGCTCGAGACGCGCGTGGCCATCATCCGAAAGAAGGCCCACATTGAAGGCATCCCGCTGCTCGACGAGGTCGCGGTGCTGCTCGCCCAGACGGTGCAGAGCAACGTCCGGGAGCTCGAGGGCGCCTTGATCCGGCTGGCCGCGAAGTCATCGCTGACGGGCCGCGCCATCGACTACGAGTTCGCGCGCAGCGAGGTCGCCCTGGTCGCTCCGCGGCGCGAGCTGATGAGCGTCGAAGACATCCAGCGCGCGGTGTGCCACCACTTCCGTCTCTCGAACAGCGAGCTCCTGAGCAAGGACCGCCACAAGAGCGTCGCCTTCGCGCGTCAGGTCGCGATGTACCTGTGCCGCCAGCGCCTCAAGTGCAGCTTCCCCGAGCTCGGCCGAGCCTTCGGCAACCGCGATCACACCACGGTGATGAGCGCGGTCCGGCGCGTCGAGGCGCTGCGGGAGAAGGATCCCCAGGTGAAGGCACACCTGGAGGCGATCGAACAGCGGCTGGCCTCGGCCGACGACTGACCCCCGACGCGGCGGGGCGGTCGCTCCCCCAAGGGCCGGCTCCGGGCGGCGATCCGGTCATCCTTTCGGCCGAAAAGGTGACGGCTGCCCCTCGGCTGAGTATGCTTGGGGTAATGGCGACCATTCGGCACATCCATCAGTACATGACCGGACGTCGCCCGGTTTTGCTGCAGGACGGCCGCGTCGGCAAAATCGTGCGCGTCGACACCCTCTTCCCCGGCGGCGACACCACCGTCTCCGTGTGGACGCAGGACACCGGCGCTCGCCCTGGCATCGCAAAAGTCCGGCTCGAGTCGGTGGTCGGGCTCGCCCCGAAGCGCTCGGCCGGCTCGAAGGGCTGAACGGCCGAGCCCCCGCCCACCGGCCGCCCCCACCCGCGCGAGAGCGCCCGCGCGACCGGAGCGCGCGCTCCCATCCCCCCCCCCGCGCGAGCAAAGCGAGCGCTCCCATACCCGCGCGAGCAAAGCGAGCGCTCCCATACCCGCGCGAGCGATAGCGAGCGCTCCCAGTCCCGCACGAGCAAAGCGAGCGCTCCCAGTCCCGCGCGAGCAAAGCGAGCGCTCCCATACCCGCGCGAGCAAAGCGAGCGCTCCCAGTCCCGCGCGAGCAAAGCGAGCGCTCCCATACCCGCGCGAGCAAAGCGAGCGCTCCCATACCCCCCAACCCGCGCGAGCGATAGCGAGCGCTCCCAACCCCTCCGCCCCTAAGCCAGCAACTCCTCCAACTCGACGCGACAATCCTGCGCAATGCCAGGTTGCTTGTTCGCTTCGGCCAGCTCGAGCGCGAGCCGCAGCTCGCGCTCGGCCGCCCCAGCCTGCCCGCGGTGCCTGAAGAGCTTACCGAGCAGCAGGCGCCCCACCCCCGCGTCCGCCGTCCAGCGCCGCCGCTCCGCGATCCCCAAGCACTCCCCCAGCTCACCGTCCGCCCCTGCCCTGCCGTTACGAGCATCCAAATAGGCGAGCCACATCCGACTGTCGTTGATCAGCCGCTCGGCGCCGAGCTCCTCGGCCGCGGCCAGCGCCGCCTGAAACGCCGCATACGCTCGCGGCAGCTCCCCCAACCGCACCAAGGCAGTGGCCTGCAGGTGCAAGGTCGCCGACACCTGATGCGTCGAGCCGGCGGAGAGCGCCTGCTGTTTGGCCCGATCGGCGGCCACCACGGCATCCTGAAGCCGCCCGTCGGCCGCGAGCACGCGCGCGCGGCTCCGCTCGAGCTCTGCGATTTCGAGGGGATCGGAGGCGTCCATCGCGGCCTGCGCGGCGTCGAGCGACGCGAGCGCCGCGTCGATACGGCCGGCCCCCGCCAGCGCTTGCGCTTCGAGCAGGTGCCGGCGCCGCTGCTCGGCCGGCGTTGCTGCGGCCATCGCGTCCGGATCGGAGAGCAACCCGAGCGCGGCCTCCAGCTCTCCTTGCTCGATCGCCACCTCCGCCTCCAAGAGCCTGGCGGTACAAGCAGCGGCCGGCACCATCCCCGCGTCCGATGCGAGCTTCTGCAAGAGCGCGCGCGCCTCTCGATAGTAGTGCAACGCCGAGAGCATCTGCGCGGCGGCGAGCCGTACGCCGGCCAGCGCGGAGGGCTCGAGGCTCGAGCTGGACTCGAACCAGGCCTGGATCCGCTGCACGAGCGCGTGCAAGCCGTCACCCGCCGGCGCGTGAGGAACGGCGGCCGCGAGCGCCGAGAACCAGCCGGCGACCAGCTCGGGGGAGCGCTCCTTGAAATCGGCCAAGTCGAGGGCGCGTTGCAGATCGTTCTTGGCCCGCTCGAAGCGGCGGGCCGTCAAATGCGACAAGCCGCTCTCCGCGAAGAAAGCGGCCGCTTGATTGCCGAGCCCGGCCTCCGCCAGGTGCCGCCCGACGCGGTCGGCGTGCTGGATCGAGTCCGACAGCGCACGGTAGCTGGCCGCCGCTCGCCGGTGCAGCTCGGCGCGAGCTTCCGGCTCCACCTCAGCCAACACGACCTCCGCGAGCAGCGGCGTGCGGAAACGAACCGGACCGTTGCCGTCCCGGCCGAGGATTTCGAGCGCTTCGAGCGACTGGCACAGCGCCTGTGCCTGCTGGACATCCGTGTCGAGCATGCGCGCGAGGTGCGGCATTTCGGCGGGCGCGTCGAGGATCGCCAGCGCCGTCAGCAGCTCGCGCTCTCGCGCCGGCAGCCGCCGGACGCGATCACCGAGCAGGGCGCGCAGCGGTCGCGGGATCGACAGCGCGCCGTCGGTACGCAACGACTGCACCCGACGATCCCGCACCACCACCGCGCCGGACTCCACGGCCTCCCGGAGCAGCTCCTCGATGAACATGGGGTGTCCCCCGGCGCGCTGGCGCACGAACTCGAAGAGCCGCTCGGGCACCTCGTCCGCGCGGATGCGGGTGCCGATCAGGCGGAAGGCGTCGTCGTCATCGAGATCGCCGAGCGTCAGGATCTGCAGCCCTGGCAGCGCGCGCAGCTCGGCGTCTGCGCTGTCTCGGGCGGCGAGCACGATCATCGCCCGCTGCCCTTGCAGGCGCGCGCATGCTTCGGCGATGAGCTCCCGGCTCTGCGGATCCATCTCCTCGGCGTCGTCCCACACGAACAAGTGCAGGCGATCCTCGGCCAGGCTCTGCAGCACCTGCGTCATCGCCGACTGCAGCAGGTTGCTCTCGCCGCTCGACGGCGCCCGGTTCAAACCGAGCTCTCTGAGCAGCGCCCCGACCTGCTCGTCGCGCAGCCCGAGCCCGCGCAGGCGGGGCCCGACACTCTCGATCCGCTCCTGCGTGTCGCCTTCGCTCACCCCGCAGAGCGTCCGCAGCATGGCCACCGCGGCGGCGTACGGCGTGGTCCGGCCTTGCGCCGGGCAGGTGGCGATGGTGCAGGCGATCTGCGACGGATCGCGATCGATGCGGTGTTTGACCTCCCACAAAAGGCGCGTCTTGCCGATCCCGCTCGGCCCCGTGATGCCGAGCACGGAGAACTCGTGCTGCGAGGCCCGCAGCAGCTTCTGGCCGACCTGCGACAGCTCCGCCTTGCGCCCGACGAAGCGGCCATAAGCCTCCAGCGCGGGGCGTGCCGACACGACCTCCCTCACCCCCTCCGCGTCGGGAGGACCCAGCTCGAAGCGCGGGGCAAGGGCCCGCGCGGCGCGCTCCGAGACCCGCAAGCACCCCGGCGTTCGACACAGCCGTCGCGCAGCTCGTTGGCTGTCGGACAGCGCGTCGGCGATCGAGCCCGGATCGTCGGCCAGCAGCAGCACGCGATCGCTCTCGAGGCCGGCAGCCAGCGACGTGCCCGCGCCTGCGGCCGCGCGCAGCACGGCCAGGCAGCCGCGCGCCGCGTGCTCGAGGTCGCGGCCGTCGGCGCGCTGCAGGCCGAACACCGTGCAAAGCTCACGCTCCGACCGCGCCACCAGGGTCGCGCCGTCCCGCGACAGAATGTCGAGCGCCTGATCCAAGAACTCGGGCGCCGAAGGCGCCTCGTCTTGAAACCGCAGCACGAGCGTCGAAAGCTCGTGGTGCTGTCCGGGGCCGAAGGGCGTCGGTTCGACCGGAGGCGGGTCGGGCGCCTCTTCGACCAGCTCCTCCGGAGACGGCGGGTAGGTGCGCAGCAGCTCGTCCAGCGACTCGGGAGCGCCCGGCGCTTCCCGAAATTGACCGACGAAATCCGAGAGCTCGGCGGGGCCGAAGCGGGTGCTCAGCGAGTACTGGCAGGCGAGCAGCTCCTCGTAGAGCTCGCTGGCGCTCTGCGTGCGCGTCGCCAACTCCGTCTGGAGCAAGCCGTTGATCGCGTTGGCGGTCGCCTCACCGATGCCGTCGTCGATCGACAGCGGCGCTTGCACCGGCGTGCGCTCGGCGTCCGCGGACGGCGGGGGAGCTCCGCGAAGGATGTCGCGCAGGATGACCCCGAGCGCGTAGAGGTCGCTCGCGGGCTCGGCCCGCCCGAGGTCCAGCTGCTCGGGGCCGAGGTAGCGCTTCAGCGCATGAAATTCGCGAGGCGCCGCTTCTGCGGCGTCGCCCGCGAGCCGCGGGAGCAGCGCCAGGCCCAGACAGAAATCCGAGATTTTGACCTCACCGTTGTAGCTGAGCAGGATGCTCCCCGGGTGGAGCGCGCCGTGCACGAGCCCGAGCGGGCGCCCGCGGTGATCGCGGCGGCGATGCGCGTGGTCGAGCGCCTTGCAGACCTGCGCGGCCAGGTGCAGCACGAACGCCTCGGGCAAGCCGCCCTCTGCGGCGGGCCGGCGCTGCAGACACTGCGACAGGGAGAGGCCCGCGACCAGCTCCGTGACCAGGTAGTAGACGGGGGCGGTGCCCGTCTCGACGCAGCCCAGGTCGAGGACCTGAACCAGGTTCATGTGGCTCAGGCGCATCGATCGCTTGGCTTCGTGCACGAAGCGCTCGGAGAACGCCGGGTCCGAGGCGAGCTCCGGTCGCAGCCGCTTGACGAGCAGCGTCTTCTCGAACCCCTCCACCCCAAAGCTCTTTGCCTGGAAGTTCTCGAACAGCAGGTCGCCGCCCACACGCTCGATGAGGCGGTAGCGTCCGAGCGTTCGTCCCTCCAAATCGTTCAGGGTCACGCCGGCGGCTCCTCTTCGAATGCGAACCCAAGCGCGGAAGGTCGGAGACCCGACACCTCAGCCTGGATCCTGTCCGTACATGGCCTCGGCCAGCTCGAAGGTGGCATTTTCGAGGCGCGCGTAGGCGTCCCGCAACATCTCGATCCCTGCACCGCTACCGAGCATTCCACGGAGCGCCTCCAAATCCTGGCGGACGATCTCCACCTTGTCGGCGCCGAGGAGCTCGGCGTACCCCTCGAGCGCTTGATCGGTGGTGTAGATCAGGGTTTCTGCCTGATTGCGGAGCTCCGCCAGCTCTCGCCGCATGGCGTCGGTCTCCTTGAACTTCTCGCCCTCCCCCACCAACCGCTCGATCTCGCCCGAGCTGAGGCCGCTGGTCGGCGTCACGTCGATCGCCTGGCTCCGGCCGGTGCCGAGGTCCCGGGCCTCGACCGCGAGGATGCCGTCGGCGTCGATGCGAAACGTGACCTGGATCTTGGGGACTCCGCGCGGTGCGGGCGGGATGCCGGCGAGCTCGAAGCGCGCCAAGCTGCGATTGTCGACCGCCATCTCTCGCTCGCCCTGCAGCACGTGGATCGGGACGAACGACTGGTTGTCCATGCTGGTGGTGAAGATCTCGCTCTTCTCCGTCGGCACCGTCGTGTTGCGCGCGATGAGCTTCGTGAACACCCCTCCCCCCGTCTCCACCCCGATCGAGAGGGGCGTGACGTCGAGCAGCAGCACCTCGTCAATCTCGCCCCCCAGCGCTCCACCTTGGATCGCCGCGCCCACCGCAACCACCTCGTCGGGGTTGACGCCCTTGTGGCTGTCTCTTCCGAACAGCTGCTTGACCGCCTTCTGAACGGCGGGCATCCGCGTCATCCCCCCGACGAGCACGACCTGATCGATCTCCGAGGGCTTCAGCTTGGCGTCGTCGAGCACGGCCTTGCACACGGCGATGGTGCGTTCGACCAGATCGCGGGTGGCGATCTCGAGCTCACTGCGCTTCAGGCCCCGCTCCAGGTGCAGCGGTCCCGCCGGACCCGAGGCGATGAACGGCAGGTTGACCTCGGTCTCGAGCGAGGACGACAGCTCGTGTTTCGCCTTCTCCGCGGCTTCCTTCAGCCGCTGCAGGCTCATCCGGTCTGCCTTGAGGTCGACGCCGTGCTGCTCGGAGAACTCCCGGGCAAGCTTGTCGATGATCCGGGTGTCGAAGTCCTCTCCACCGAGGTGCGTGTCGCCGCCGGTCGCCTTCACGCCGAAGACGCCGTTTTGGATCTCCAGGATCGAAATGTCGAAGGTGCCGCCCCCGAGGTCATAGACGGCGATCTTCTCGGCGTCGCGCTTGTCCAGGCCGTAGGCGAGCGCCGCCGCCGTGGGTTCGTTCAAGATGCGCTTGACGTCGAGCCCGGCGATCTTACCCGCGTCCTTGGTCGCTTGGCGCTGGGCGTCGTCGAAGTAGGCGGGCACCGTGATGATGGCTTCGGAGACCGGCTCCCCCAGGTAGGTCTCGGCGATGCCCTTCAGGGCCGCCAGGATCATGCTCGAGACTTCGGGGGGCGACAGCTGCTTGCCGCCCAACGTGACCCAGGCGTCGCCATTTCCATGCCGGACGACCTCGAACGGCAAGCTCTTGAGGTCCGCCTGGATCTCCGGATCGTCATGCTTGCGCCCCATCAAGCGTTTGACGGCGTAGACGGTGTTCTGCGGATTGGTCGTGGCTTGGCGCTTGGCGACCTGACCGACCAAGCGCTCACCTTGATGGGTGAGCGCCACGACCGACGGCGTGGTGCGCGCCCCCTCGGCGTTGGCGATCACCTTGATCTCGGGGCGACCGGAGGCGTCGGTGCCTTCGAGCACGGCGACGCAGCAATTGGTCGTTCCGAGATCAATACCGACGATTTTCCCCATGGCCTTTCGCAGCATACCCGTTTTGCCGCAGAACCAAAGCCGGCGTCGTCCGGGAGCGTCGAGCTTCGGAGCGCTCGAGGCAAACCGGGGGCCTTCAACCTACCCAGACGGCCCCGCTCGCACCCGCGGCCGCCACCGGCGCGCTCAATCCGGCGCCTTGGCCACCACGACCATGCCCGGGCGGATCAACCGTTCGCCCATGCGATAGCCCGCTTGGACTTCCGCCGCCACCGTCCCAGGGGGGTGCTCGCTCGTCTGAAGGTGCTGGATGGCTTCGTGCACGGTCGGATCGAAGGGTGCCCCGACGCCCGGCGCGCGCTCGACCCCGAGCTTGGCGAGCGTGTCCGCGAACTGCCGCATGACGAGCGCGATGCCCTCGGCCAGCGAACGCACGTCGGTCGCTGCCTCCGCGTGGGACGCCGCCCGCTCCAGGTTGTCGAACACGGGCAGCATCTCTCGCAGCATGTCCTCCCGCCCACGCCGCTCGGCCTCTTCCGTCTCCCGCCGGCTCCGCTTGCGGAAATTGTCGAAATCCGCGGCGGTGCGCAGGAGCTGGTCGCGCAGCTTGGCGGCTTCCGCCAAGGCGGCGGCGACCTCGTCCTCCTCCGCCGGGACGCCCTCGCCAGCGGGCTCGCCGGGAGAGCTCGGTCGATCCGCTGTCCGGCTCGAGGCCTGCTCTGCTTGGGTGTCCTTGGCTTTTGCTTCGTCTGACGGGTCTTCGCCCGCCTTCATCTGGTCGTTAGTCACGATCGAGCGGGAGTATAATCACGAAATCTCGACGATGGCGCCCTTTCAACCCGAAGCCGAGAACACTCGTCCGGCCGGGCAGCGCCCGGGAGGGGGGCCCGCGGCGGTAGCCGCGGGGACGCCCAGCGAGCCCTCGAAAGTAGGAGCCCATCGGATCGAGCAGACCCGCTGGGACGGAGACTCCCCTCACCCGGGGTGAGGCCGGCGAGGTGTTCGCGGGCCTCGAGCTCGCTGCTTCAACGAGCGTCATTTCGCAGCGCCGCCCGCACCGCTTCGGGCGCGCGGTCGCAGCGGGCCTGCCGCAGGGCGACCAGCTCTCCCCCGGTCGCCCAAGCGTCGGACCCCGATCCGGCCGGATTGGGGGCGAACCAACTGTCGATGACGGGTGGCAAGAGCCAAAAGCGGAAGCCGTCGCTCAGAACATGGGTGGCGCGCGTGGCCGCGCCGCTCTCTCCGTAGCCGGTGGTTTCGATCCAAAAGCAGTGATCGGGGCTGGCCGGCGCGTACAAGTGACGCGCCCCGCTGTGGACGAGCACCGAACCCACGCTCACGGCACGCCCGGTCGCGTCGTTGGCCGAAAGCGTGCGGCGACCAGCGGGCACGCGCAGGCGAGCGCCGGCGGCCGGCGTCTCCGCGCTGCTCGGTTCCACCCAGCCGAGCGGTCTCCCGTCCGCGAGGATCAACAGGCGCGACGGCGTCAAGTTGACGACCCAAACCGGCGAGTGGTGCAGTTGATGCAAAAACGGCGCGCACAGCAGCGCCACCATCGGACCGATCGCCATGAGCGCCGTGCCCTTCGGCTCCACGACCCGCGCCGCGCGGGCGCTCGTGCCATTCTGGGCCGCGAGCTCAGCCATCCAGGCGACGTTCGTCCCCGAAAGCTCGCTCCCCGACGACCACCACACGGCCCGAGCGGCGGCGGAATGGCCAGGGCGGGCGCGCGGTTGGAGCAGACGGGCGACGAGCCCGGGGATCGACGCCGCCCCCACCGCGATCGCGAGGAGCAGCGGCAAGGAGAGCCAGGCGTCCCAAAGCGGCAACCCCGCAGCGAACGCCACCGCGAGCAAGCAGCCCGAGACCACCACCGCGAAAGCCCGAGTCGATGCCGCGCTCGCGTGGCCGTGGCAGTCGCGACAATACGGCACGATGAGCGAAGGTCCGAACAGCAGGCGCCGCTCGACACGCGTCGCCGCGGCCGAGCCGCCGCAACAGGCGCAACCCGCCGGGAGCAGGACGCGGTGCGGATCCACGCGAACGACGCGACCGGAGCGGCCGTCTTCCGGCGGCGAGCTCTCGGGGGCTCGATCATCGAAACCGCTCGCGGCCTGCTCGACGTGCATCGGCTTGCGTGCCGAGCGGAAGCTCGGCGCCGCAGCATAGCAGCAAACGTCGCCGCCGCTCGCGCCCTCCGCCGTGGGGGAGATCGGGCTTGAGCCTCGCCGCTCGAGGGGGTAGCTCAAGCGAGAGCGCCCGCCCATCATGTCCGAGCTGAACCAAGCCCAAGCCAGCGCCGTGGCGCACACGCGCGGACCGCTGTTGATTTTTGCCGGAGCAGGCAGCGGCAAGACGCGCACGCTCACCTATCGCATCGCCAACTTGCTCGCGAGCGAGGGCGTGGCGCCCTACCGTGTGTTGGCGGTCACCTTCACCAACAAGGCCGCCGGTGAGATGCGGCAGCGGCTCGAGCAGCTCGCGGGGCCGGAGATCGCCCGGGATCTCTGGGTGGGCACCTTTCACTCCGTGTGCGCCAGGCTGCTGCGGCGCTACCACGACGAAGTCGGGCTCACGGGTCGTTTCGTCATCTACGACGACTCTGACCAAAAGGCGGTGATCGCTCGGGTCATTCGCGAGCTCGACGTCGACGAGCGCTCGTACCCCCCGAAGGTCGCGCTCGGGCGGATCTGCGCTCAAAAGCGCGAGGGGCGCGGGGTCTCCGAGATCGAAGGCGGAGCGGACCCCGGGGAATCCTTCGACGAGACGCTGTTCGATATCTACCGCGGGTATCAGCGCGCGCTCGCGTGTGCGGACGCGGTCGACTTCGAAGACCTGATCCTGAACGTGATGCGCATCGCCGAGTCGGACACGGCTGCGGGCTTCGAGCTGCGCGAGCGCTTCGACCACGTCTTGGTGGACGAGTTTCAGGACACCAACCAGATCCAGTACCGCCTGGTGCGCGCGTTGGCGTCCCGGCAGCGCAACCTGTGCGTCGTGGGCGACGACGACCAGGCGATCTATCGCTGGCGGGGAGCGGACGTGCGCCTCATCCGCGGCTTTCGCCGCGATTTTCCGGATGCGACGGTCGTCAAGCTCGAGCAAAACTACCGCTCGACGGCGAACATCGTGTCCGCGGCCCTGGCCGTCATCCAGCCGTCCGCGGTGCGGGAACCGAAGCAGCTTTGGACCCAGGCGACGGCGGGCGAGCCCGTGCGGGTGCTGCGCGTCAGCGACGAGAAGCGCGAAGCCGAGCTCGTCGCCTCGGGGCTGCGTCAACGGATCGACGCTGGGACACCGCCGAACGAGCTGGCGGTTTTTTACCGCATCCACGCTCAGTCGCGGGTGCTCGAGGAGGCGCTTCGGCGCGTCGGGGTGCCCTACCAGGTGATCGGGGGCATGAAGTTTTTCGAGCGGGCCGAGGTCAAAGACCTGCTCTCTTACTTGCGCCTGGTGGAGAACCCGCGCAGCGACGCCGACCTGCTCAGGATCGCCAACGTGCCCGCGCGCGGGATCGGCAACAAGACGCTCGAGCGGCTGTTCGAGCTCGCGTCGCGCCGCGGCAGCAGCGCGTTCGACGCCATCGGACCGGCGCTTCAGGGCGGGGAGATCGGCACCGCGGCGAAGAAGAAGCTCCTGGCGTTCAAAGAGCTGATCGACGAGCTCAGGGTCGCAGCGGCGCGGTTGATCCCCCAGGAGCTGGCGAGCTTGATCTTGGAGCAGACCGGCTACCGCAAATTGTTGCGCGAGGACGACACCGCCGAGAGCGACGCGCGGCTCGAAAACCTCGAAGAGCTCCTGGGTTCCATCAAAGAGTACGAGAGCGAGGCGCAGATCGCCGGCGACACCCCGAGCGTCGCGGGCTACCTCGAGCGAGTGAGCCTGGTGAGCGCCATCGACGCCGCCCGGGACGGACCGGCGGCCTGCCTGATGACGGTGCACAGCGCCAAGGGGCTCGAGTTCGACACCGTCTTCCTCACCGGCATCGAGCAAGAGGTGTTTCCCTACCGTGGCATCAACGCGGACGAAGAGGAGGAGCTCGACGAGGAGCGGCGCCTCTTGTACGTCGCCATCACGCGCGCCCGCCGGCGTCTGTTCATTACCCATGCGGCGACGCGCACGCTCTTCGGCAAGACCCGCTACCAGAGCCCGAGTGGCTTCTTGAGCGATCTCCCGAACGACGGCGTGGAGCGACGGGATCTCTCCGGCTTCGGCGACGCCGGCCGCCGCCCCGGGGTGCAAACCGGCGCCGCGTACGGTGCTGCCGCGTACGGCGCGCGCAGCGGGTGGGGCAGCGGACGTTCCGTGCCCGCAGCTCGGCGCACTGCCCCCGAGCTGCGACCAGGCGAGCGCGTCGTCGAACGGGATCCCGACAGCCACGACCCCGGCGAGCCCGGTCGCGTGGTGCGGCCAGGAGATCCCGTCTTTCACCGCCGCTTTGGGCAGGGTACCGTCGAGAGCGTCGAGCCAGGCTTGACGCCGACCGTCGTGGCGACGTTCCCCGGCTTCGGCACCCGCCGCATCGCCGCCTCCTACCTGCAGTTCGGATCGTGAGGTCAGCATGAACAAGCGCCTGCAGATGCTCGAAAAGCTCACCGCGTCCCCGGCAGCCGACTCGTTCGCGTTCTACGCGCTCGCCCTGGAGTACCGCAAAGCCGAGCGGTTCGACGACGCGCGCGCGACCTTCGAGCGGCTACGGGAGCGCGATCCCCAGTATTTGCCGATGTACCTGATGGCCGGGCAGCTGCTGGTGACGATGGGCCAGCCGGATCTCGCGCGCCCCTGGCTCGAACAAGGGATCGAGCTGGCGCGCAGCAAAGGCGACGCCAAGGCGCTGAGCGAGCTCGAGAGCGCGCTCTCGGAGCTCTGAGGCTCCCCCAAAGCTCGGGCAGTGCCGGCGGTCAGCCGAGCACCGGCGGTGGCAACGTCCAGTCCCCGCCAGCGCCGCCCGACGCCTCGGGCGGCGCGTCGTCTTCGGCGGCCCCGAAGAAATCGAGCAGCTCCAGCCGGCGGGCTGCCGCGTCGGAGCGCCCGAGCTCGATGAGGTGCCGAGCGAAGGCGCCATCGAAGAGCAGGTAGCTCGCCAGATCGGCGTCATCGGCCACCCCTACATCCAGCCACTCGAGCAGCTTGCGCGTCGCGAGCGGACCGCTCCGCACCCGACCACACCGCACGTGCTCGGCTGCCAACACCCCCAACCCTTCCGTGGGGCGGACCACCAGCGTGCTGATGGGTCGGAAGTGGTGGCCGCCGCGCCGCATGGCGGCCTGCCCGAGCGCGTCCACGAACCCGGGACCGTAGGCCGCCGTCCCGCTCGCCAAGAGATCATTGAGCAGGTTGACCATGCCGATGTCGTTGTCGAGGTGATCGAGCAAGAGCGCGTTCATGATCTTGCCGAGGAAGAAGGTGGCGCTCGGCGCCTGCGGCGGGCCGCTCGGGATGGTGACGCCCCGCACCAGGCGCGAGGTGCCGACCACCAACACGTGGGTGGCGCCGAGCCGGAGCGCGGGCGCGATCGGGGTGTTCTGCCGGAGCGCGCCGTCGGCGTAGAGCTGATTGCCGATGCGGACCGGCGGGAAGAGCAGCGGGATGGCGGCCGACGCGAGCGCGTGCAGCGGTCCGATGCGGTCGGCACGGATCAGGGTGCGCGGCGGCGCGCGGCTTGGCAGGGACGTCCCGCGCGACGTCTGCATGAAGATCACCGTGCGACCGGTGGACACCTCGGTGGTCGAGACGCTGAGCGCGTCGAGGTAGCCGTTGCGCATCGTGCGGGAGATCGCCCGCCAGGGGATTTCACGTTGAACCAGGGCGCTCATCGGCGACACGTCGAACAAGCCGCTGCCCGATCCGCCGCCCAGCAGGACCCGCGGCAGCGACAGCGCCTGCCGCACCCCGAAGCCGAGCACCTGCTCGAGCCGCATTTGCGACCACAGCTCGGCGAGCCGCCGCACGCCCAACATCGGGTCGGCCAGGTGCGCCGCCAGGTAGGCGCTGTTGATCGCGCCAACGCTGGTCCCGCACAGGATGTGCACGCGCGGCGGCGCCTTGCGCAAGCGTGCAAGCTCGTCGAACAAATACCAGAGCACCCCTGCCTCGTACGCGCCGCGGGCGCCGCCGCCGGACAGGATGATGGCCAGGCGCCGCCGCCGGACGGCGCGGGCCCCGCCGGAGGCCTCACTCGTCATCACCGGCCCCGCTCTGGATCGGCGACAGCGTCTCCCCCACCTTCGAGACCGGCTCCGCGTGGACCGGACGTGCCCGAAGCTCCGCCATCGGGCGAGCGAGCAAGGGCTCGGGCGAAGGGCCCGCGTCGCCGGGCAGCGATAGCAGCTCCTCTACCTCCGGACGCGCGCAGAAGCTGGCGCGAAAACCCGGGTCGCGGATCGCCGCCGCCAAACGACGGGCGTGCGCGGCGGCCCGCGCGCCCACGTCTTCGACCCCGGGACTCTTGGCTTGCTCGAACGCCCGGTAGCAGGCCACCCGCGTCTCGAGTCCATACTCGGAGCCCTGGATCGTCTCGATCGCGCTCATCGCGGTGGTGGCGAGCAAGATGCCCGTGTGCAGCTCCCCCGACCCAACGCGCGCCAGCGCCTCGAGCGCCATCGCGTAGAAATGGAACGACACGTACGCCTGCGACTCCGCGCTCTGGCGCGCCGCCAAGGCGTGCTGCGCCGCCTGGACGGCGTCACCGCGGGCCAGCCCCAGCAGGGCACGCAAGAGCTTCTCGTGCACCGAATCGTAAGCGCTGTCGGTCACGGCGGTGAGCGCGCCGGCGTCCCGCACGAGGTGCTCCGCTTCGTCGACCTGGCCGGCCTGCAGCAGCGCTTCGGCCGTACAGAGCAAGGTATCGGCGCGCGAGTCGCGATCGCCGTAGCGTTCGTGCGCCTCGCACGCCCGCCGCAAGTACCAGATCGCGCGCTCCAACGCTCCGATGCGAGCGTAGCTTTGCCCGATCTGGCTCAGCGTCTTGGCGATTTGCATGCGTCCCCCCGCGGACAAATCCATCTTGAGAGCGCTCACCGACAGGGCGATGGCGTCCTCGAAGCCGCCCAGGACGAACATCGCGAACGCGAGCGACGTGCGAGCCCGCGCCTCGAGACGCCGAGCACCGGCGCGGTGAAACATGGCGACGGCCTCGGCGTGATCGGCGATGGCTTCGTGCACGCGGCCGATGCTGCGCAGCAGCGTGCCGCGGGTGCGCAGCACCTCTGCGCGCAGGCGCTCGGGCACGTCGGGGCGGCGCGACCCGTCGAGCGCGCGATCGACGGCCGACAGCGCCGACTGGATGTCGCCGAGATCTCGCAACATGTCCCCCAAGAGCACCTGGGCCTGCACCTCGGCGACGCTCAGGTGCGCATCGGCGGCGACCTTCTCGGCCCGCTCGGCGGCAGCGACCCCGCGCGTGAGCCGCCCCTGGTCGAGCTCAAAGCGGGCGGTGCGCAACAAGGCGACCGTCACCCACGGGGCGCGGCGACGGCGGCGCGCCATGCGCCGCAGACGGCCCAGGTGGCGGCGCCGTTCCCGCAAGCGCCCCACCGAGCGAAAAATCCCCTCGAGCGCCTCGTGCGCCTCGAAGCGCCGATCGTCGTCGTCGTCGAGGCAGGCGAGCGCCCGGCGGTAGTAGCGGATCGCGAGGCTGACTTCGTAGCTGGCGCGCGCAGCCTTCGCCGCCTCCAGAAACAGCGGCGCCGCCTGCTCGTAGGCCCGGCCGCGAGAGAAGTGCCGCGCGGCCACCGCCGCGGCGAGCCCCCGAGAGGCTTGCGCCTCGACCAGACGCTGCCCGAGGCTGCGGTGCATGCGGCTGCGTTCGGTGCGATCCAGCACCTGGTAGGCGACGTCCCGGATCAGCGGGTAGCGGACGTCGACGCCGTCGCCCTTGCGGTCGCACAAGCCCCGCGCGCACAGCCGCGTGACGGCCTCCTCACGCTCGCCCCCGGAGAGCTCCTCGAGCGCTTGCAGCGCGATCGGCTCCCCCGCCACGGCGAGCCAGCCGACCACGGCCTGCTCCTGCTCCGGCAGCTCGGCGATCCGGTCCGCGATGAGCTGCTCGAGGGTGGACGGGAGCGCCCCCAGCGGGTCCATGGTCCGCTCCGACCGCACCAGCGCCGCGCCCCCGGTGGCGGCTTCCTGGATCTCGAGCACACCACGCTCGAGCAGAGCGTCCACCATCTCCAGCAAAAAGTACGGGTTGCCGGCGGCTCGCGGCAGCAGATCCGCGCACACCTGCTCCACCCCCTGGCTGACACCCAACCGCGTTTGCAACAGCCGCACTTGCTGCTCCGTCGTCAGCCCGTGCAGCTCCAAGCGCACGAGCCGCTCGACGTCCAGGGCAAACCGATCGTGCGGGCGCCCCACGAAGATCCAGAGGAGCGGCAGCGGGTCGTCGATGCGCGTCAGCTCGACGATGATCTGAACGCTGGCCAGATCGCACCAGTGCGAGCCCTCCACCACCAGCACCAGCGGCCGCTCGCGAGCGCAGCTCGCCATCAGGTGGCGCAGCCCACGCGCGACCGCGCGCTGATTGCGCAAGAACTCCGCCTCGTCGACCGCCTCCGGCACCACCCCGGTGGCGAGCTCCGCGAGCCGGCGCGCGACCTCCTGGCGCTCCCGTCCAGGCATGCCGGCGAGCAGCTCGAAGATGCTGGCCTGCGCCTGCTCGAGGGAGTGGTCGAGCCCCAGCGACGTCAGCTGCCGAACCCAACCGGCGGCCAGCGTGAAGGGCAAATCGGTGGCGGCGGGCGCGCACTCGCTCGAGACGACCCGCACCTGCTCCGGCAGCTCCGCCAAGAACGCGTTCACCAGCGCGGTCTTGCCGATGCCCATCTCTCCTTGCAGCGCGCGCACGGTGATCTGCGGCGGGTCGGAGGTGGCGTGGTGGTAGGCCGCGTGCAGCTCGGCGAGCTCGGCGTCCCGCCCCACCAGCTCCCCCGACCCGGACGCCTGCTCCAGGCGCTCCTGCCGGCTCAGCGGGCGCAGCAGGGCATGGATCCGCATGTTCGCCGGCAGCTTGCGCTCCTGGGCATCGGCGATGTGGATGGTCGGGGCATCGCCCCAGACGAAGTCTTTGCGCACCAGCCGGTACAAGCCACCGGCGACCCAGGTCATCCCGACCGGCGCGTGCGCGCCGAGCAGGTCCGCCAGATAGTAGGCCGGCTCCTTCAGCTCGTGGCGTTCGAGGTGACCCGTCGCGTCCCGCTGACCCACGGCGATCCCGCGCACGAGCCCGATGCTCGCCTGGATCTCGAGATCGAGATCGGCGCCCGCGCCTTGCAGCGCCTCGTGCACGTCGACGGCCAACCAGGATGCGTCGGCGGCAGCGCGCGCCGAGTTGGCCAAGAGCCCCACGACGGCGCGCGCGGTGTCGCTCAGCCGCGTGGGCCGCGGCGGGGCCTGCCACGCCCAGCGGCTGCCGCGCTTGAAGGCGATTTCGTCGAGCGTCGTCCGCAGCTGTTCGGCAAAGTGCGGCGCCTGGGCACCGAGCGCGATCTCCAGCTCCCGCACACCGTGCAGGCGCAACGTCAAGACCGCCACGTGCCGCACCTCGCGGCCGCTCGGGTGGCGCAAGCGAAACGCGCGGCCGCCGCCGCTGCCCGTGTGCTCTCCGATCGAGCCGCCGGTGCTGCCGGTACCCGGGCTGCGCAGCACCGCCTCGCTCTTCGACGCGCCGTCGTCCGGTGAGAGGCCGGGGGAGGTGTGCTCGCGGCTCACCAGCTGCCCGATCACCATCTCCAGCACGTGCGCGTCGACGAGCTGCTGCTTCTGAAAGAGCACGCGCGTGAGGGCTTCGGCCATATCGCGGGTGGTCTCGAAGCGGCCCGCCGCGTCCCTGGCCAGAGCCCGCATGGCGATGGCTTCGAGCTCGGGCGGGATCTCCCGGGCGAACGTGCTCGGCGGCTCGACCTGTCCGTTGCGCACCGCTTCGAGCAAGTCCGGCCCGTCGAGTGTGCCGTGCAACGGCCGACCGGTGAGCAGCTCGTGAAAGACAACCCCCAAGGAATAGATGTCCGTGCGTCGGTCAACCGCTTCGGCTCGAGCCTGCTCCGGCGACATGTAGCCGGTCTTCCCCTTCAGGACGCCCGGCTCCTCCCGGAACAGGCTGGCGGTGGCGATGCCGAAATCTGCTATTTTGACCGCGCCTTCAAAGCTGAGCAGGATGTTCTGCGGGGACACGTCCCGGTGCACGATCGACAGCGGCAGGCCACGCTCGTCCTTGCGTTCGTGGGCATAGTGCAGCCCCTTGGCCACCTCGCTGACGATGAAGGCGGCGACGTAGGGGGGCATTCGGAAGTGCTGAGCGGACGCGGCGCGCATCAGCTTGCGCAGGTCCGGCCCCTCCACGTACTCCATGCTGAGAAGTTGCCCCTCTTGCCCGTAGTCCTGGAAGTCATAGACCTGGACGATGTTGGGATGATTGAGGCGCGTCGCAAGCTGCGCTTCCTCGGCGAACATCGTTCGGAACCGGCGCGACGACAAGTGAGCGGGCAAAATGCGCTTGACGACCAGCAGCTTGAAGGTCCCCTCGGCGCCGCGCTTTTTCGCCAGGAACACCTCCGCCATGCCCCCCGCCCCGAGGCGACGGATCACCTCGAACTCGGCGAGGCGACGCACGGGCGGGCGTGAGGAGTCGTTCATGAGACGAAAGGGCTGGTACGTTACCGCACTGGTCGGCCGGTGCGGCGACCGGCGAATGCCTGCGCGGGAAATCTCCCACCTTGCCCCGCCCTGCGCGAGCGCGCCAGAGCCCGGCCCTGCTATCGTGCGCCGCCCGGTTTCGCGTGTAGACTCCTCGCCAATGCGCAAGCTCGTCTTCGTGGCCCTGTTCGGAGTGCTCGCCGCCGGCTGCGGCTCATCGGCGCAAAGCGGTGCCCGCGACCCCGCCCACGCGCCGAACGCCGGGCCGATCGCTCCCACTCAGATCCCTCAAGGGCAGTTCGGGCCGAAAGCGCATCAGGTGCTGCTCGACCCCACCCCGAGCGTCGAACGCACCAACCTGCTGGCAGGCGTGGTTCGCCGCCAGCTGGAGCGCGCCCGCCAACGCTTCGAGGCTGGCAAGCCCGAGGCCGGCTTGGCGGCGGTCACCGGCGCGCTGTACCTGCTACGCGCTGGCGAATTGCACCTGCAAATGGTCGAGGGCAACGCGCCGGCGCTGCGCTGGGCGGCTCGCGAGGTCGCGCGCGTGGGCGACGAAGGGCGGGCGCTCGCGTTGTACGGCATGTTGCGCAGCGTCTTGCCCGAAGGGCGCCAGCGCGCGGACGTGGAGGCGCACGTCGCCAATTTGAATCGTTGGGCGAGCGAAGACGCCGAGCGCGGCCCCATGCAGGCGGCGGGCAGCGATCAGCGGCTGGCGGTGCAACGCGCGCTGCTCGAGCCGACCGAGCAGGCGCTGATCGCGGCTCGCGAGGCGACCATCGCCTGGGTCCAGCGGGCCGTCGACTCGAAGGCTGCCGAGCTGGCCGCCAGCGGAGAGGACACGCGGGAAGCGTTCGAGGCCTTCCGCGCGATGCGGTCGGCCGGATTCGTGCTCGTCGCGCTGCACTTGCGCCACGGAGACCCCGGGGGGGCGCTGACCGCGATCGACAACGCGGATCTGGGCCGGCTCTTGGCGCCGGGCCTGCGCGACCGCCTCGAACGCGCCGCGGAGGCGGACGATCCGCGGGCCTGGCTCGATCTGTTCCGCATTTTCCACTCCGCCAGCCAGGGCCAAGGTGAGGGCGATCCGGAGCTGGCGCGCGCCGCCGCCTGGGGCGCCGCGCTTGGGCTTTACCGCAGCGAGCCGGGCGCGATCCAGGCGGCGATCCCGCTCGCCCAGCAGCTGGTCGAGCTCGGCATGGCCGAGGCCGCGGCCGTCGTGCTGGCGTCGACCGTCGCCGACGACACCGGCCCGCAGGAGCTGAGCGCCGCGCTCAGCCTGGTGTTGCACGGGATGCTCGCCGAAGAGGACGCAGGCCAGCTGGCGGCGTCACGCAGCGTGTTCGAGCACGCCGCCCCCATCCTGGCGGCGGCTTCGTCAGCGAAGCTTGCGCGGCTGGTGCGCCCGACGCCAGCGCGCCTCAGGTTCGTGATGGGAGCGCTCGAGACGCGCGCCGGCGAGATCGAGCGCGCGCGCCCGCACATCGAGGCGGCGGCCCGCAACGAACCGACCCAAGCGGCGTTCTCGCTGCTGGCCGCCATCGATCGCCAGCGCGGCGACGACCAGGCAGCGGCCCGCTCGCTCGAACAGGTGCTCGCGCTTGCCCGAAGCTCGCGGGACACGGCCGGCGAAGCCGAAGCGTTGCTCGGGATGTTCGAGCTCTACCGCGATCAGGGCAACGGCCCCAAGGCGGCCGAGGCGCTGCGGGGTGCGCTCGACCGGGTGCTGGCGGCGCGCCAGGCGGCGCAGGCCGACGGCGACAAGGCCCGAACCGAGCGGCTCTTGGCGCGGGTCCTGGAACACTACGGCGCCGATCGCGCGGCGCGCCGCGCCACCGAACGTGCCTTCGAGGCCTCGAGCTCCGACGTGCACCAGCTCACCGCGACCGTGCTCGACGCCACGCGGCGCGCGCTGACCCACGAGGACCTGATGGCCGCGCGCGACGCCGTGCAGCGCGGGGTCGAGGGCGGCCTGGAAGACGAGGACCTGATCTACGCGGCCCTGTGGCTGCAGCTGCTCGAGCGACAGATGAAGGTCATCAGCGACGGCACCGCCGAAGAAGCCTACGCGGCCATCGAGGACAGCACGGGCTGGGCAGCGAAGCTGAAGGCGTGGGCGCGCGGCAAGCTCGACAACGAGCAGCTCCTGAAGGCGGCGAAGAGCCCGATCGAGCAGACGGAAGCCAAGTTTTACGCGGTGATGTCGCGCCGCGCCGAAGGCGGCGCGGCCGCCAAGACGAGCTTGGCCGAGATCGCCGGCAGCAAGGCCATCGAGCTGGTCGAAGTGACGATCGCTCGCGATCTGCTCGCGCTCGAGCGCGGCGTGCGCTTCGAGGTGCCAGACAACGTGGAGCTGCCGTAGCGACCGGCAGATCGACGTCAGATCACGGCAGAAACAAAGAATCAAAACTCGGAATCGGCGTCCGAGGCTATCGCTGCGGCTCGCGACCGAGCAGACGGGCAGCCAGGTGTTCGCCCAGCTCTTCGGTCAGCAGCCGCTCGACGGCGGCTTCTTTCTCTCTGCGCTCTTCCTCGCTGGTGTACTGAAACTCGATGCCCATGCCCGAAGGGTTGGCAGGGCTCGCATCCTCGGGGGCGGTCGTCCACATCACCTTACCCCGGAGCTTCAGCGGTTCGGGCAGGTTCGGCACGCCGAGCGCGAAGATGAACTCGGTCCCGATGGGCAGCGGCTTGCTGGTCCCGATGAACGTGCCGCCCCGAGAAATATTTTTGGTGTAGTCGGCGAAGAACGTGTTCAGACGCTTGTATTCCACCTTGAGCTCGATGACGGCCCGTTCGTCGCGACGGCGATCGGAGCCCGAGTCGGAGGCGTTCATCGGCAGCAGACTAAAACGTCTCGCGCCCGCCCGGAAGAGCTCCGGGCCGAGCTGCCCGTTTTGGCCGGGGGGCGTCCACCCACGCCTACGTCGGGATCGCCGGGGTAGGCGCCCGGATCCGGCGCCCGGGTGTCCTTCGGACCGGAGCGACCCCCGTAAGATCATGCTATTGAGGACCCGTGCGCGACCCGTACGAGGTGCTGGGAATCTCCCGCGAAGCGACCGATGCGGACCTGAAGAGCGCTTTCCGCAAGCTTGCGATGAAGCACCATCCGGACCGTAACCCGAACGATCCCTCCGCGGCGGAGACCTTCAAGGAAATCAATCAAGCCTATCAGATCCTCAGCGATCCCCAGAAGCGGGCCGCCTACGATCGATACGGCGCCGCGGCGTTCCAGGCGGGCGGGGGCGGCGCCGGCCCAGGGTTCGTGGATCTGGGCGGCTTCGACAGCCTGTTCGACGACCTGCTGGGGGCGTTTGGCTTTCGCACCGCGGAACGCGGCGGCGACGTCCAGGTCCAAGTGCGCCTGACCTTCGAGGAAGCGGCGCTCGGCTGCGACAAGGAGCTGAGCTACGAGTGCCTGGACGTCTGCGAACGCTGCAAGGGCACGACCGCGGAGCCCGGCAGCCCCGTGTCATCCTGCCGGACCTGCGGCGGCCACGGGCGCGTGCGCATCCAGCAAGGCCTCCTACCGCTCGTCGTGGAGCGACCGTGTCCGCAGTGCGGCGGCGCCGGCAAGAGCGTGAGCCAGCCTTGCCGGGACTGTCACGGGCGCGGGGTGACGAAGCGGCGTCGGACCGTCGAGGTCGGCATCCCCGCTGGTATCGAGCCCGGCGCGAGCCGCGTGATCCCCGGGGGCGGGAGCCGCCTGCACCCGGCGCGCCCCCCCGGAGATCTCGAGGTCGTGGTGGACGTGAAACCTCACGAGCTGTTTCAGCGCGTCAACGACGACATCGCGTGTCGCGTGCCGATTGGGTTCGTCACCGCGGCGCTCGGCGGAGAGGTCGAGATCCCCACGCTCGACGGGCGTTCCACGGTGAAGGTGCCACCCGCCACCCAGCCCGGCAGCGTCTTGCGCATCCGCGGGGCTGGCATCGCCCATCGCGGACGCAGCGGGCGCGGCGATCTGCTGGTCGAAATCGCGGTCGAGGTGCCGACGAAGCTGTCGCCCAAGGCCAAAGAGCTCATCGAGCAGCTGGGAGCCGAGCTCGGTGAGGACGTGGGCCCGGAGCAGCGCTCGTTCGTCGAGAAGCTCCGGAGCCTCTTCGGTTGATCGATACGGGACTCGAGGCGAGGCAACCAAAATGGATGGGATGAAGATTGGCATGCTGGGCGCCGGCAACATGGCGGGCGCCTTGATCCGCGGAATGCTCGCCTCGAAGACGGTGGAGCAGGGGCAGATCCGGGCCAGTGACGTGCGCGTGGAGCGGCTGCAGGAGCTGCAGCAGGAACACGGCATCGTCACCACGACCGACAACGCCGAGCTGGTGAAGTGGGCCAACCTGATCGTGCTCGCCGTGAAGCCGCAAGCGGTCGACCGCGTGCTCGATCAGCTCGGCGGACGTTTCTCGTCCGGATCGCTGGTGGTGTCGATCGCCGCCGGGATTTCGACCCGAGCGATCGAGGCCCGGCTGCCCGAGGACGTGCGGGTGGTCCGCGCCATGCCCAACACCGCAGCCATCGCGCTGGCGGGCGCGACCGGCATCGCGCCCGGGTCGCAGGCGACCCCGAGCGATCTGCAGGTCGCCAAGGCCTTGTTCGACGGCGTGGGCCGCACCGTGACCCTCGATGAGTCGCTGATCGACGCGGTCACCGGCCTGTCCGGCAGCGGCCCGGCGTACGTGATGTTGATGATCGAAGCGCTCGCCGACGGCGGGGTCAAAGTGGGCCTGCACCGGGACACGGCGCTGCTCCTGGCTGCGCAGACCGTCTACGGATCGGCAAAGCTGCTGCTGGACACCGGCGAGCACCCGGGACGCTTGAAGGACATGGTCACGAGCCCCGGCGGCACGGCGATCGCTGGCCTGCACACGCTCGAGAGCGGCGGGCTCCGGCGCACCTTGATCGACGCGGTCGACAGCGCGACCCGCCGCGCCATCGAGCTCGGCGACCAAATGGCGAAGAAGCTGGAGAAGGACCGCGTCTGACGAGCGGTGCGCCTCGGCGAACGAACGTCACCGGGAAAAAGAAACGTCCGCGTAGAGGGGCCGGGGGGGGGGGCAGCCTCGCTCCACGCGGACGAATGACCAACTAGCAGCACGACCATTGTTTTGCAAATGGGTGACATCACAATCGTGTGATGTCATCCCTGCGATGGCGGCTTCGCATGACGCGCCCGCCATGGCGTCTTTCATTCGTGCAATGAACGATGCGGTGCCGAGGTCTCAAAGCGCGCAGCGGAAGCTCCAGCGGCGCCCTGCCCGGGGGCTGCGCAGCGCGAGCGCGCTCGTGTCCCGACCTGGCCAAAGGACCAGGGCATCCGTCACGCGCGCTCGAAACGCATCGGGCTCCGGCGCCTCGAGCTCCGCGGCGAGGGCGTCGACGCACAAGTCCCCCGTGCTGCTCGCGATGAGGCGCGCCTCGACCCGGCGCACCTTCGTGGCCTCGGAGGCGTTCTCGAGGTCGATGTGCGGCTCGAGCGGCAGCGAGCCCTCGAGCAAGTAGCCGTTGTCCCGTTCGTCGCACGCGCGCGGCGGCTTCGCCAGATCTTTGGCAGCCAGGTGCACCGGTTCCCCGGCGCTGCCCCGGTTCAGGTCCAGGGGGTAGATGTACCAACTCGAGGCGACCCCGCGCAGCTTCACCGAGCGCACCAACACGCCCAGTCCATCGCCCCTCGCGGTGCGCACCACGGTGCTCAGCAAGCGCGCACCACCGCGCTCCCGCGAGGGCAACGCGAAGCTCTGGACGAGGCGCAATCGTCCGGCCTCGATCGCGAAGACGCGCAGCTCGCTGCCCAACATGGACCCGAAGTACAGGGCGGTGTTGACCCGAGCGGCGCCCGACAGCTGCGGGAGGGTCCAGTTGCCGACATCGGCCACGCCCACGATGCCCCGATCCCGCTCGAACACGAACAGCTGCGGGGGCCCGCCGGCGCTGATCAGCAGCACCCCGCTGTCACCGCTGGCGTCGAGCGCGGCGCTCCAGCTCGTCGGACTGCCGCCTCCGGTCTCATCGCCAAACGCCTGGGCGGCGGTCACCGCGTCCGCCCAGGGACTCTGCGTGGTGAGCGTCGACCACACCGGGGAAGCGACGGAGAATCGATCGAACACCGTCAGCGCGAACTTGCCCGCCCGCTCCCAGCTCGCGCCTTCCGGTCCCCAGACGTAGCCGCGCAGCCGCACGAGCGACGCGTCCGTGTCGGCAAAGAAGCCAACCTCCGAGGGTCGCTTCGGCGGGGGCGGCTTGCCCAAAAAAGCTTCCCAGGGATTGCCCGCGCCGAAGGCTTCCCGTCCATAGCGCCCCGAGGCTGCCGGCTCTGGGTCATCGCCGCGGCCGCTGGTCTGCCCGGTGAAGGCGCAGCTGAGCAGCCACCGCCCGCCCGCTGGCGCCGGGATGACCGACGGCGGCGGTCGCTCGGCGATCACCAGCCGCTGCCGCTCGTCGCCGTCGGCCCATCCCACACGCAGCCAGCCGTCGACCGCGCACCCGACCGAGCTGCACCCGCGCAGGGCCGGCGTCGAACGCGCTCCCTCTCGGTTCGAAGCGAGCGGCGGCGGCAGCTCGACCTCGCGCCATTCGAAGCCCCCGTCCACCGTCTCTGCTCCGAAGCCCGAATCCCCCTGGATCAAAGCCAGGGGTCCAGCGAACGACGCGCGCTGCACGTCGCGCTCGGGGCGCCCAGTGCGCACCTTCCCGTCCAGCGCCACGCGCACGCCCACGAAGGCGCCGCTGCCCGCGACCCACGTGGCCAGCTCGCCGCCTTCGCGTTGCTGGACGCCGTCCAGCCAGAGGCCCTCATCGATCAACGCGCGCTCGCTCTTCCGGACCTTGCTCAGGTCGAGCCGCCGCGTTTCGGCCGAGCCGTCGACGGCGATCAACGTCAGCAGCCCCGGGGCGCCGAGCCGCGGCGGTACCAGCACCGCCACCCGCCCGTCGCGCAGCGCCGCCACCCGCTCGGCCCCGACATCCCCCCGCACCCGGATCTGCCGGAGCGCGCCCGCTCGGTCGCGAATGCAATACAGATCGGGGACGCTCGACGTCGCGCTGCAGCCGCCTCGGATCACCAAGCTCCCGTTGCCGCTGGACGCCACGTAGCGGGGCATGTCGAAGCGCAGCACCTCGGGCGCCGAAAAGGGTGGCCGAAAGGCGTGCACCGTGGTCTTCCCGCCCTCGAGCCCACAGACGAAGCCGACGCCTTCACCGACGAGCAAGCCCTGGCACGCCGCACCCGTGGGAAACTCGCCCTCTGCGATCTTCAGCAGCTTGCCGTCGCCGAGGCGCACGCGACCGAGCGCCCCGCCCCCGGCGACCAGCGCCGTCTCCTGGGTTTCGGCGATGCCGCGAAGCACCGCGGCATGCAGCGGCCAGCGACCGAAGGGACGGGCCCCGCTCGCGGCGGGTGGGTCGGGACTGCCGCCATCGAGCGCCGCCCACTCGATTTGTTGCGCCGAGCGCCCCGCCCCTTCGAACAGCGACTGCTCCTGCTCCCCGGGGCTCTGCTGCAGCTGTCCGTCGCGCGTGAGGACGAAGCGCGCGCCGTCGCGCGTGAGCAGCGACAGTCGCCCGTTTCGCGCGTCGATGCGCTGCACGGCGAGATCGAGCGGGACATAGCTCGCTCCGGCGTCGAACGTCACCAGCGGTCCGCGCAGCGGCACCTCCGCCGCCCCCAGCCAGTCGTCGGCGAACACCAGGTTTTCGTACGCCGGTGACGGCGGCAATGGCCCGAGGTCGGTGACGCGTCGCTTGTCCAGATCGATCGCCAACCATTCGCCGCTGCGGCGATCGGCGACGTACAGTCGATCGAACCCGGCGACGACCTCGCCCACGTCGAAGTCGAGGTTCGCGAGCGGCTCGAGCGTGCCCGTCCAGGTCGGCGCGTGCCACAACGACGTCGCCTCCGAGCGCTCGGCGAAGAAGACGAAGCCCCCGCCGAGCCGCGCCGGCAGCTCGAGGCTCTTCGGCGCGCCGCCGACCGGCAGCCAGGTGTCGGCCGCGCGCAACGACCCGTCCGCCCCCTGCAGCACCCGCAAGCCGCCCACCAAAAACCGAAGGCTGCCGTCGGCATCGCTGCCGGCGCTGCCGTCCTCTGCGGCGTCCGGCAACATCGTAAAGCGCGCGCCGCTGATCCACCGGGCGGGCTTCGGTGCGCGCGCGCTGACCGCAGCGGTCGTCTTCGGCGGACGGGGCTCGACCGTGCTGCAAGCGCCGACGCACCACCAGATGGCGCAGGCCCACCGAGCGCGCTGGCGGAGTGTTTGGGTCATGTCGAACGTCAGGGGCCTCCGAACGATTCCGAGCCGCAGGTTTAGCGCGCCCGAACCGACGCGTCTCCCTCCGCCGAGCGCACCGACCCGCTCGCCGGGTGCCGAGAATCCCGGAGACCTCCAAACAAACGGTTTGCGCCGGAACCGTTTACTGCTCTAGTACTGACCCGCGCCAGGCCGGGTGTCTGCTCGGCGACCAGGCGTCGCGACCCGCGGGCGCCAGGGCACCGGCGCTCGTAGTTGCCATGTCGAAGAGACCCACATCCGCCGGCGCCGAAGAGATCCTAGGCCTGTACTTCCCGGTCCTCGACCACGGCTTCGTGGCGCTCGTGGACTACATGGGCACCGACGAATGCGTCGAGCGCGCCGCCCGCGTCAGCTACGGCTACGGCACGCGCAAACGCAACGTCACCCGAGGGTTGCTGCGGTACCTGCGCCGGCACTTGCACACCACCCCGAGCGAGATGGTGGAGCTGAAGTTTCACTGCTGCATGCCCATGTTCGTGGCACGCCAGTGGATCCGCCACCGCACGGCGAACGTCAACGAGTACAGCGGTCGCTACTCGCTGATCCCGATGCTGTTTTACACGCCGAGCCCGGAGCAGCTACAGACCCAGAGCCAGGCCAACAACCAGGGACGGAGCGGACAGCCGGTCTCCGAGCGGGTGTACGCCGAAGCGGTCCAGCACTGGCAGGGCATCCGCGACAGGAGCCAGAAGGCCTACGAGTGGCTGACGCAGGAAGACGTGGCCCGGGAGCTTGCCCGGATCGATCTGCCGCTTTCGACCTACACCCAGTGGTACTGGAAAATCGATCTCCACAACTTGATGCACTTTCTGCGGCTGCGGGTCGAACCGCACGCTCAGTGGGAGATCCGCGAATATGGTCGACTGATGGCGGCGATGCTGAAGCGGATCGCCCCGCTCAGCTACGAAGCCTGGATCGACTATGACGTCTGCGGGGCGCGGCTGAGCCGGCTCGAGCTCGACGCGCTTCGGCACCTGGTCGCCACGGCGCCGGACGGCGGGATCCAGGCGCGCGGCGACGCCAAGCTCGCGCAGGACGGGCTGCTCGAGCTCGGCTTGAGCCCGCGGGAGGTGCGGGAGCTGCTCGAGAAGCTTGCCCCGGCGGAGGTGCCGGACTTCGAGCTGGACCTGGGCCGGGCGCTGCCACCGGAGACGCTCGCGGCGCGGTTCGAGCAGGCCGTACCGAAGGTCGACCGTAGGCCGACCGAGTGAACGCTCAGAACCTGGCGGCGACGTCCATGCCCACCCAGCCGCTGCCGACCAGGCGCGGCCGCAGGACCACGGGCGCGCTCTCGCCCGACAGCGCCGTCCGGGTCGGGATGAGCCGCAACCCCATGCCTTCGGCCCCGGGGATCTGCAGATCGCGGGCGATGAACAGCGCCCCGAGCAGGGAGCGATAGCCAAAGCCGGGAGCGGCGCTCGGTTCGCTGGCGTCGCTCTGCTCCGGCAGGCTCAAGGCATCGCGAGTTTCGTCTCCGCCCTCGAGCGGGGTCGCCTCGGCGACAGCCAGGACGACCTCGGCCGCATCCGCAGCGGCGCGATGCCCGGCTTCTTCCACGGCGAGCTGGGTTGCGGCGTAGTCGCGGATCACCGAGCTTGCCACGGCCACGCGGCTGGGCTCGACCCGTTGGGTCTCCTTGGCCGCCGCCCCCGCCGAACAGGCGATCAGGGCGACGGAGAGAGAAAGCGCCGATCGATGCATGCTGCTCTGAGTAGGCTGGATGGGCCGCGCCTGGAGATCAAGAGGGGCATGATCGTTTTGTCACACCTCCTCACACGACCAACTCGCTGAAATCACGAACAAATACTGCTCAGCTGGAGAATTCTCCTGTCCCCGAATCTTTCTCCCCGAACCTTTGTACCGGACGGTCGACCCGAGACGGCTGTGGTGCGGCTGGCCGCGGCCGCGCCCGGTGGTAGCTATTCACACATGGTTCAGCCGATCGTCGCTGCGGCCAGCCGCCCCGAGCAGGAACCCGATCTCGACGACGCCATTCGGCGCCTGAAGCGCGAGCGCAACGCGGTCCTGCTCGCGCACTACTACCAGGAGAGCGAAATCCAGGATCTGGCGGATTTCATCGGGGACTCCTTGCAGCTCGCGCAGCAGGCGAAGAGCACCGACGCCGATGTGATCGTCTTCGCCGGGGTGCACTTCATGGCAGAGACCGCCAAGATCTTGAACCCCCGCAAGATCGTGTTGGTGCCCGACCCGGCGGCGGGCTGCTCGTTGGCCGATGGCTGCCCCGTCGATCGCTTCCGCGCGTGGAAGGCACGCTACGAAGGCGCGGTCGTGGTGTCCTATATCAACTGCTCGGCAGAGGTAAAAGCCGAGAGCGACTACATCTGCACCTCGAGCAACGCGCAGAAGGTGATCGAGGCCATCGACCCGGACAAGACCATCCTGTTCGCCCCGGATCGAAACCTCGGACGTTACCTGATCCAAAAAACCGGGCGAGAGCTGGTCCTGTGGCCCGGGAGCTGCGTCGTCCACGAGACCTTCAGCGAGCGCAAGCTGATCGCGCTGCAGGCGCGCCACCCTGAAGCCAAGATCATCGCGCACCCCGAGTGCGAAGAGCCCATTTTGAAGATGGCGAGCTTCATCGGCTCCACGGCGGCCCTGTTGCGGTACGTGCAGGAAGATGCGGCGCCGGCCTACGTCGTCGCGACCGAGCCCGGCATTTTGCACCAGATGCAAAAACACGCGCCCGACAAGCAGCTGATCGCGGCGCCGCCCGAGGGCAACTGCGCCTGCAACGAGTGTCCCTTCATGCGCCTCAACACCCCCGAGAAGGTGTATCTGGCGCTCAGGGACTTGGAGCCGCGCCTCGAGATGAGCGATGAGCTGCGCCTTAGAGCGCGCGTGCCGATCGATCGCATGTTGGCGTTGAGCTAAGACCGTCGATCGCTCACCTCGGCACGTCGGCGCCGGGGAGCCTCCCGAAGGTCCGATGCGCCACCTGGAGCAGGTCGGCGCACGCGGCCGTTCCCAAATCGTGCCGCTCGCTCGGATCGCGCAGGAGGTCGAAGCACTTGTAGCGATGATCCCAGGCGCGGGCGCCGAGCTTTCTGTGGCCCTGGATGATGCCCCAGTTCTCGAACGCGCAGCTCCAGACCCCCGCGCAGTTGGTCATCGGCAGCGGCGTCGTCGTGAGCGCGTCCCGAATCAAGCTGCTGCCGGGCATCTCGCGCCGAAACGCCTCGAGCTCCGGTCGCCGCCAGAGCCCCATCAAATCGATGAGGGTGGGCGCCACGTCGACGTGGAAGGTGAAAGCGTCCCGCTTGCCTTCGAGCGCCGCCCGTTCCGCGTCGGTCAGCGTCCCCGGCGGCGCGTCGACGAACGCCGGCACCCGCACCTCCTCGTCGAAGACGCTGAAGGTGTGGCCCATCTGGCCGTGCTCCCGAAACGCCTCACCGTGATCACTGGTGTAGACGATCACCGTGCGCTCTCCGGCGGGCTGGGACCTCAAAGCAGCGATGATCGAGGCCACGTGCCGATCCTGCTGGTGAACGGCGTTTCGGTAGTGGTTCAAAAACTCCTGGTTGTTCTCCGGGGCCTTGCTGGTCGTCGCCGGCTGAAAAGGTTGGGGGCCATCCGGCTCGACGTAGTACGGATAGTGGACGTTCGAGAGCTGCACGACCGCCAGAAACGGCTCCTCGAGCTCGACGATCTCCCGGTTCACGCGCTCGGCGAGCAAGCTCTCCGGGGCCCCCATGTCCAGGTCCGCCGCCGGGTCGAGCTCGGTCGCGCTGCAGAACTTCCGGACCCCGAGGTTTTTGACCCACAAGCGCGAGTTGCCGAACATCAGGTTCTGGCTGGTCCAAAATGCCGTGTCCCATCCGGCCGCGCGCGCGTAATCGAAGATCAGCGGCCAGGTGTGCAACACCTCTCGTGAGGCGGTCGGCACCACGCCCGCCCACAAGACGGCCAGTGAGATGGCGGTGCTCGAATCGAGCGCGCGCATCTGTCGCAGCGGAACCCGGTCAGGCAAGAGCGCGTTGCTGTATTGGGTCGCCCGGCACGCGGGATCGTAGGCCACACAGGCGCTGTCGGCCCGCACACTCTCCAGGATGATGAAGAGCACGTTGCGCGGCGGGTGCGGCTCGGCGACCACCTCTGGGATCGGCAACGAATCCCGCGCCTTGGGCCGAAGTTGGTGGCTCTGCTCGGTCAGTCCGAGCTGCGTGCGCAGCAGCCCGCCGACCGCGTGCAGGTACAGGACATCGGGGGTGGAAGCCTGCCACTGCCGATGTTGAGTAGGGATGAACAGAGACGCCACCAGCAACACGGGCGCGACCCTGCCGCAAATGGCCGCCGGTCGCCGCCGGGGACGCAGCGCTCGGCGCGCCGCCCAGACCAAGCCCGTCGCGGCCAAAAACACCGGCAGCGTGGCCATCGCGTAGTTCGGAGCGTCCGCCCAGAATTGGTTCACGACGCTGTCGAAAAAGTTCGAAGCGAACACCGACACGTCGACGTTGAGGTACGCGTTGTACTGCTCGTGAAAGTACCGCTGACCGCCCAAGGCGAGCGTCGACATCACGACGAACACGCCGCCGAGCAGCTTGGCCGCCCACCCGCGCCGGCGGGACGCGGCGAACAACAGCACGCCCCACAGAAGCCCGCTCTC
>Ga0079224_100000430_pt1 | contig 40803 bp, 37 predicted proteins | sample Stecom2015_FD_80414 | JGI IMG/M metagenome (GOLD analysis project Ga0079224, IMG submission 80414) | Agricultural soil microbial communities from Utah to study Nitrogen management - Steer compost 2015 | ecosystem: Environmental > Terrestrial > Soil > Agricultural land | place: USA: Utah... | reverse complement strand
GCGGGCCACATCCGGCCGCGGTGGATCCGGCCGGGGGACCACCACGACCCGGGGCGGCCCGGCGCGTGCGCCCTCCCGCCACAGGCTGGCGGTGGCCTCGTCCACCCCGGTCATCGCCGAGACCACGAACAAGACGCCGTCGGCGGCCCGTAGCCCGGCCCGGACCTCACCGAGAAAATCGGCGTAGCCGGGAGTGTCCAATAGGTTGACTTTGATCCCAGAGTGGAGCAGCGTGGCCACGGTGAGCCCGATCGAGCGCTGCTGCCGGACTGCGACCGGGTCGTGGTCGCCTACGGTCGTACCTTCCGCCACCGAGCCGGCCCGGTCGATCGTGCTGGTCGCGGCGAGCAGGGCCTCCATGAGTGTGGTTTTGCCGACCCCCGTGGCCCCTACCAGCGCGACGTTGCGGATCTGGTCGGGCCCGGTGACGATCGACGCGGGGCCGGTGCCTACCTTGTCCTGGTTCTTCTGCGCCATTGCGCCACCTCCTAGGCTGGCCTACGGGTGCCAGCCGGCTGACGCGGCGGCGGTGGTTCGTCACCGGTCAACCGGTCCGTAACCCCAGGTATCGATCCCACACCCGTCCGGCCAGGAGCACAACCCGGCACAGGCATCGATCCACCGTCCGCACTATCGTGAGGAGGCCATGGCGAAGATCTTCAGCGGCGCGGCCCGGGTGGGGCTGGCCCGGTTCGTGGACCCGGTGGCCCGAGGGCTGCTGCGGGCGGGGATCTCCCCGGACGTGGTGACCGTGCTGGGCACGGTAGGGGTGCTGGTGGGCGCGCTCGGGTTTGGCGCTCGGGGCCAGTTCCTGATCGCGGTGGCGATCGTGGTCGCATTCGCGCCGATCGACATGATCGACGGGGCGATGGCCCGGGCCCGGGGCTACAGCACCCGGTTTGGCGCGCTGCTGGACTCCACCATGGATCGGATCGCCGACGGCGCCATCTTCGGATCGGTGGCGTTCTGGTACGCCACCACCGGCCAGTTCGTGACCATGGCGGTCGCGTTGGTCTGTGTGGTGGCCGCCCAGGTGATCTCCTACGTCAAGGCCCGGGCGCAGAGTCTGGGGTTCGAGTGTGAGGTCGGGATCGCCGAACGGGGCGAGCGGCTGGTGTTGATCGGCGTGGGGGCGTTGCTGACCGGCGTCGGCGTGGCGTGGGCACTACCGGCGGCGCTGTGGCTGCTGGCGGTGCTGTCCGTGATCACCGTGGGTCAGCGGGTAGGGCATGTGTACCGGGTCGACCGGCAGTCCGGTCGACCCGAGTCAACCGGAGGTGAGCGGTGAAGGAGCGGCTCGCCGAGCTCGGCTACGCGGCCGGCTGGCGGCTGGTGCGGGCGTTGCCGTTGCCGGTGGCCCGCGCCGTGTTCACCGCCGCCGCGGACCTGGCCTACCTGCGCAAAGGGCGGGGGGTGCGGCGGCTGGCGGGCAACCTGCGGCAGGTGGTGGGTCCGGAGCTGCCGGAGCCGCAGCTACGCCGCCTGGTGCGGGCCGGGATGCGGTCGTACGCCCGCTACTGGATGGAGGCGTTTCGCCTCCCCACCCTGACCCCGGAGCAGATCCAACAGCGGTTTCGGCTGGAGAACGAGCAGCTGCTGCGGGCAGCGGTGCAGGCCGGCAACGGCGTGATCGTGGCGCTGCCGCACGCGGGCAACTGGGACTTGGCCGGGGCGTGGGCGGCCAGCCAGGGCTGGCCGTTGACCACCGTGGCGGAACGGCTCCGACCAGAGAGCCTGTATGAGCGGTTTGTGGCCTACCGGGAGGGTCTCGGGATGCGGATCATTCCGACCACCGGCGGGCAGCGAACGCCGTTGGAGCTCCTGGTGGAGGCGCTGGACAAGGCCCACATCGTGGCGTTGCTGGCGGACCGGGACTTGTCGGCCCGGGGGATCGACGTGGAATTCTTCGGTGCCCGGGCCCGGATGCCGGCCGGTCCAGCGATTTTGGCGCTGCGTACCGCGGCGCCGCTGTTTGCGGTAGAGATGTGGTACGAGGCGGATGCCGCCTGTGCCCGGCTGCGGGGTCCGCTTCCCGTGCCGCAGCAGGGGTCGATGGAAGAGCGGGTGCGGGTGCTGACGCAGCGGTTGGCCGACGAGTTCGCCGCGGGGATCGCCGCCCATCCGGTGGATTGGCACATGCTGCAGCGGATCTGGCTGGATTCGCCCCCATCGGCCGCCGGGGGAGACGCCCCGACGTTACCGAGTTGACGAAAGGCCTGGCGATGCGCATCGGTCTGGTCTGCCCATACTCGCTGGATGTCCCCGGCGGGGTGCAAAACCACGTCCAGGAACTGGCCGAGGCGCTGATCGGGCTCGGCCACGAGGTGAGTGTGCTGGCCCCGGCCGATGAAGAGGCGGAGTTGCCACCGTACGTGGTGGCGGCCGGTCGGGCGGTGCCGGTGCGGTACAACGGGTCGGTGGCCCGGCTGACGTTCGGTCCGCTGTCGGCGGCCCGGGTACGCCGGTGGCTGCGCGCGGGGCAGTTCGACGTGCTGCACGTGCACGAGCCGTTCAGCCCCAGCCTGTCGATGCTGGCGGTGTTCGCCGCCCGCGGCCCGGTGGTGGCCACCTTCCACACCGCGATGACCCGTTCGCGGGCGATGGCCGCCGCGCAGGGCGCGCTGCAGCTGGTGCTGGAGCGGATCACCGCCCGGATCGCGGTCAGTGCCCTGGCCCGCCGGGTCCAGGTGGAGCACCTGGGTGGGGGCGCGGTGGAGATCCCCAACGGGGTGGATGTGGCCCGGTACGTCCGGGCCGAGCCGCTGCCCGGCTGGCCAGGGGAGTGTGGCTCCGGGTACGGCGGCGCCCTCGGCTTCCTCGGCCGGTTCGACGAGCCTCGGAAGGGGTTCGGGGTGCTGCGGGAGGCGTTCGTCCGGTTGGCGCAGCAGCGGCCGGGGCTGCGGCTGCTGGTGGCCGGTCCGGGGGAGGCCGCCGGGGCGCTGGCGGAGGTGCCGCCGCCGTTGCGGGACCAGATCACTTTCCTGGGGCGGGTCAGTGAAGCCGACAAGGCGCGGATGCTCCGGAGCGTCCACCTCTACGTAGCGCCCAACCTGGGTGGGGAGTCGTTCGGGATGATCCTGACTGAGGCGATGGCGGCGGGTACCCCGGTCGTGGCCACTGACCTGGACGCGTTTCGGCGGGTGCTCGGTGGCTCCGGGGCGTTGTTTCCGGCCGGCGACGCCGAGGCGCTGGCCGAACTGGCCGGCTCACTGCTGGACGACCCCGCCACCCGGGCCGCGATGGCGGCCCGGGCCAGCCAGGTGGTGGCGACCTACGACTGGCCGGTGGTCGCCGCCCGGGTGTTGGAGGTGTACGTGAGCGCGATCGAGGCCAGCGGGGGCCGGGTGGTCGACGAGGAGTGGGGCGATCCGCCGCTCGTGGGCTGAAGGGCCAGGGCGGTCTCGCCGGTCCGTCTGACCTGTGGGGCAGCGCGGCGTGGTTACGATGCCCGTCATGTGGTGGTGGGTGTCGGCTGCGATCGTGGTGTTCCTGGCAGCCGCCTACTTCACCTGGTTGGGTAGCCGGGTGGACCGACTGCACCGGCGGGCGGCTACGGCCTCGGCGGCGCTGGACGCGGCGCTGGTGCGGCGGGCGGCGGCAGCGGCGGTGCTGGCCGAGGAGTTGGCGCCGCAGCAGCCGGTGCCGGCCGGCGACCTGTACGCCGCGGCTCGGGCGGCCTTGGACGCCACCCCGGCCGACCGGGAGATCGCGGAGAACGATCTGACGCGGGCGCTGCGCCGGCTGCCGGCCCGGATGGTCGCCGAGGAGCCGGTCATGACCCGGTGGCAGGCGGTGGTCGCCGCCAGCCGGCGGGTAGGACTGGCCCGACAGGTGCACACCGACCTGGTGCGGGACGCACGGGCGCTCCGGGGGCGCCCACTGGTGCGGATGCTGCGGCTGGCCCGGCGTCACCCGGAGCCGGCGTATTTTGACATCGACGATCCCTCGCTGGTGGATCCGCATCAGCCGGCGCCGGTGGACCAGTCCGTCGGCGGATAGCCAACGGTGGATGATGATCATCACCTGTGACCCTGATCGGGTCAGTGCGTACCATGGATGACACATCCCGCGCACGAAGGAGAAGTGCACCGTGCCCGACACTGTGAGTTCGTCGACCTCGGCCTCGACTGGCTCGGCCGCCACCGACGCCGCCGCCACCCCCGCGGTCGGTACCGCCCGCGTCAAGCGGGGCATGGCGGACATGCTCAAGGGCGGCGTGATCATGGACGTGGTGACCCCCGAACAGGCCAAGATCGCCGAGGATGCCGGAGCGGTGGCGGTGATGGCCCTGGAACGGGTGCCGGCCGACATCCGCGCCCAGGGCGGGGTGGCTCGGATGAGCGACCCGGACCTGATCGAGGCGATCATGAACGCCGTCTCCATCCCGGTGATGGCCAAGGTACGGATCGGTCACTTCGTCGAGGCCCAGATCCTGCAGGCGCTCGGCGTGGACTTCATCGACGAGTCCGAAGTACTCACCCCGGCCGATTACACCCACCACATCGACAAGTGGGCGTTTACGGTGCCGTTCGTGTGCGGGGCGACCAACCTGGGCGAGGCCTTGCGCCGGATCGCTGAGGGCGCCGCCATGATCCGTTCCAAGGGCGAAGCCGGCACCGGGGACGTATCCAACGCCACCACCCACATGCGGAAGATCCGCTCCGAGATCGCGCGACTGTCCGCGCTCCCGCCGGACGAGCTGTACGTGGCGGCCAAGGAGCTGCAGGCCCCGTACGAGCTGGTCAAGGAGGTGGCCGAGACCGGGAAGCTGCCGGTGACGCTGGTCACCGCCGGCGGGATCGCCACGCCCGCGGGCGCGGCCATGAGGATGCAGCTGGGGGCCGAGGGCGTGTTCGTCGGCTCCGGCATCTTCAAGTCCGGCGACCCGGCCAAGCGGGCAGCGGCGATCGTCAAGGCGACCGCCTTCCACGACGACCCGGATGTGCTGGCGAAGGTCTCCCGGGGGCTCGGGGAGGCGATGGTGGGGATCAACGTGGAGGAGATCCCGCAGCCGCACCGGCTGGCTGAACGGGGCTGGTGAGCCGACCGACGTCGGGCCGGGCGGCGGCCCCGCTGGTGGGGGTGCTCGCGCTGCAGGGGGATGTGCGCGAGCACCTGCGGATGCTGACCGCATGCGGGGCCATCGCCCGGCCGGTACGCCGCCCAGCGGAGCTGGCCGAGGTGGCGGGGCTGGTGATTCCCGGCGGGGAGTCCACCACCATCGGCGCGCTCGCCGCGGAGTTCGGGTTGCTGGAGCCGATCCGGCGCCGGATTCGCCAGGGGATGCCTACGTACGGCTCCTGCGCGGGGATGGTCATGCTCGCCCGTCAGATCCTGGACGGGAGGCCGGACCAGGAGTCGTTCGGCGGTATCGACATGGTGGTGCGGCGGAATGCGTTCGGTCGACAGGCGGATTCATTCGAGACCGCCATTGAATTGGCGGGAATTGGGTCCGTGCCGGCGGTGTTCATCCGGGCCCCCGGGGTAGAACGGGTGGGTCCCGGTGTGACGGTGCTTGGCCGCACCGCCGGTAGGATTGTGGCGGTACGTCAGGACCGCCTGCTCGCGACCTCCTTCCATCCGGAGCTCACTGGTGATCTTCGGGTGCATCGGTCGTTCCTGGAGCTGGTGCGGGCGGCGGCGGTAACGGAGGGATAGGCATACATGGCTGGCCATTCCAAGTGGGCCACGACCAAGCACCGGAAGGCAGCGGTCGACGCTAAGCGCGGCAAGCTGTTCGCCCGGCTGATCAAGAACATCGAGGTCGCGGCGCGCATCGGCGGCGGCGACCCAGCCGCCAACCCCACCCTCGACGACGCGATCCAGAAGGCCAAGAAGAATTCGGTACCCAACGAGAACATCGAACGGGCAGTTCGGCGCGGCTCCGGTCAGGAGAGCGGGGGTGCCGACTGGGAAACGATCATGTACGAGGGGTACGCCCCGGGCGGGGTGGCGCTGCTGATTGAGTGCCTGACCGACAATCGGAACCGGGCCGCCACCGAGGTGCGCACCGCCCTGACCCGCAACGGGGGGTCGCTGGCCGATGCCGGCAGCGTGTCCTACCTGTTCCAGCGCAAGGGCGTGGTGCTGGTTCCCAAGGCCGATGGGCTGACTGAGGACGATGTGTTGGGGGCGGTGCTCGACGCCGGTGCCGAGGAGTGCAACGACCTCGGGGAGGCGTTCGAAGTGGTGAGCGAGCCCGGCGACCTGGTGGCGGTGCGGTCGGCGCTGCAGAGCGCGGGTATCGACTACGACTCCGCCGAGACCTCGTTCATGCCGTCGGTGAGCGTGCCGTTGGACGAAGAGGGCGCGCGGAAGGTCTTCCGGTTGATCGAGGCGCTGGAGGACTGCGACGACGTGCAGAACGTCTACGCCAACTTCGACGTGTCCGACGAGGTGATGGCCGCAGTCGGCTGAGCGCTCTTGGGGGGACCATGGGAGAGATCAAGGTCGGCACCGCATCCTGGACCGACCGGACGCTACTGGCATCCGGATGGTACCCCCCGAGCGCGGACAATCCGGCGCGTCGGTTGGCGTATTACGCCAGCCAATTTCCATTGGTCGAGGTGGATTCCACATACTATGCCCCTCCAGCCGAACGGACAGTGGCACTGTGGACAGATCGCACTCCAGACGAGTTCACTTTCAACGTCAAGGCGTTCAGCCTGCTGACGGGGCACCCGACCCGGCCGGAGGCGCTTTACGCCGATCTGCGCCCGGACACTGACAAACGGCATCTGTACCCCAAGGATCTACCCGCGCAGGCGTATGAGGAGGTGTGGTCTCGATTTCTGTCTGCACTGGAGCCACTGGCCGAGGCCGGCAAGCTGGGGGCGATTCTGTTTCAGTTCCCGCCCTGGTTTACCATCCGGAAAGACAACAAGCAGTACTTGTTGGAGGTGGCCGCCCGCTGCCGGCCACTCCCGGTAGCGGTGGAGCTGCGGCACTCCTCTTGGTTCGCTGGGGATAACCAGCGAGAAACGCTGGAGTTCCTGCGGGCCCACCAATTGCCGTATGTATGTGTGGACATGCCGCAGGGGCACCGCTCATCGGTGCCGCCGGTGTTGGAGGTAACCGGTGAGCTAGCGATGGTCCGGCTCCACGGGCACAGTAGCAAGTGGACCAGTCGGGATATCTATGAAAAATTCGGATACCGCTACTCACAACAGGAGCTGGCGGACTGGGCCTCTCGGATCCGACGGCTGGCGGGGGAGGCGGAGCAGACCCACGCATTACTGAACAACTGCTACCGCGACTATGCCCAACGCAATGCGGCCGAGCTGCAGACGCTACTGGCCTCTAGTGACTGATCTCACAGTCCGCTGCGGATCATGTGTGGCCCGTTACCCTGGAAGCCCCGTCCATAATTTGATCAGCGAGGAGGCGCGTGCTCGTACTGCTGGCTGCTCACGCGCTGGCGGCCCTATTCGCACCTTGGGCGGTGCGGCAATGGGGCCGCTCTGCTCTGTACGGACTGGCGGTGGTGCCGGCCGGCACCCTCGGATGGGCACTGACCCAGTTCGACCAGATCCGCACCGGTGCGGTGGTGGAGAGCCACCCCTGGGTACCGGAACTCGGGTTAGGACTCAGCTTCCGGCTGACCACCCTGCCGTGGTTGATGGTGCTGTTGGTCAGCGGGGTCGGGACCCTGGTGCTGATCTACAGTGCTCGGTACTTCCACGCCGAGGAGGCGGGGCTGGGCCGGTTCGCGGCGACCTTCCTGGCCTTCGCCGGCGCCATGCTCGGCCTGGTGGTCAGCGACGATCTGCTCTTGCTGTACGTGTTCTGGGAGTTGACCACCGTCTTCTCCTACCTGCTGATCGGGCATGATCCTGCCCGGCAGACCAGCCGCCGGGCGGCGCTACAAACCCTGCTGGTGACCACCCTGGGCGGGTTGGCGATGCTGGTGGGGCTGATCATGCTGGGGCAGCACGCCGGCTCGTACCGGCTGTCGGAGGTGCTGGCCGCCGCCCCGCCGGCGGCGCCCTACCTGACGGTGGCGTTGGTGCTGGTCTTGATCGGGGCGCTGTCCAAGTCGGCGATTTTCCCGTTCAGCTTCTGGTTGCCGGCGGCCATGGCCGCCCCCACCCCGGTCAGCGCCTACCTGCACGCCGCCGCCATGGTCAAGGCGGGGGTGTTCCTGATGGCGATGCTGTCCCCCGCCTTCGCCGCCGACTCTCCCTGGCGCGCGGTGGTGCTCACCACCGGGGTGGTGACCATGCTGCTGGGTGGGGCAGCGGCGTTGCGGCAGCACGACCTCAAGCTGTTGCTGGCCTACGGCACGGTGAGCCAGTTGGGGCTGTTGACGGTGGCGCTGGGGGCGGGCACCCGGGCGGCGGCGCTGGCCGGTGCGGCCATGCTGCTGGCCCACGCGTTGTTCAAGGCCGCGCTGTTCCTGGTGGTCGGGATCATCGACCGGGCCACCGGTACCCGGGATGTGCGGGAGCTGTCCGGGCTGGGCCGGCGGATGCCGGTGGTGTGCGGATTAGCGGTCCTGGCGGCCGCCTCCATGGCGGGCCTGCCCCCCACGCTCGGGTTCGTGGCCAAGGAGGGGGTGTTCGCGGCCTTCGCCGCCGGCGGCACGGTCGACCGGTTGGTGCTGGCCGGTCTGGTGACCGGGTCGGTGCTGACCGTGGCCTACACGCTGCGCTTCCTGTGGGGGGCGTTCGGCACCCGGGCCGGCCACCCCGCCACCGCCGGGGAGCGGCCAGGCCCGCTGCTGGTGGCCCCGGCGCTGGTGCTGGCCGCGGTCGGCCTGATCGCCGGCGCGGGCGCGCCGGTGGTGGACCGGCTGCTGTCCGGCTACGTGTCGGCGTTTCCGGAGACGGGGGCCGACCAGCACCTGGCGCTGTGGCACGGGCCCACAGTGGCGCTGGCCCTGTCCGGGCTGGCGCTGGTCGCGGGGCTCGGCCTGGCCTGGGTCATCAGCCGCCGCCCGAGCCTCACCCGGGGCGGGCTGCCGGTTACCGGTGAGGACGTCTACCAGTGGTGCCGGCGGTGGTTGGACCGGCTGGCGGTGGTGTTGACCGCGGCGACCCAGCGGGGATCGTTGCCGTTCTACCTCGGCACGACCTTGCTGGTGCTGGTGGTGTTCGGCGGGGGAGTGCTGCTGTGGGGACGGCTGTTCCCCACGACGGGGCCGCAGTCGCTGGCGATGACCGTGCCCCAGCTGATCGTGGGGGCGGTCGCGGGCGGGGCGGCGGTGTTCGCCGCCCGGGTCCAGCGGCGGATGACCGCGGCGATCCTGGTCGGGGTCTGCGGCTACGCCATCGCGGCGTTGTTCATCCTGCACGGTGCGCCGGACCTGGCGCTGACCCAGTTCCTGGTCGAGACCGTCTCGATCGTGCTGTTCGTGTTGGTGCTACGCCGGTTGCCGGCGCGGTTCTCCGAGCGCCCCGCCCGTCGTACCCGGCGGTGGCGGATAGCGGTCGGGGTCGCGGTCGGATTGGTGATGTCCGGACTGGCGTACGCGGCGGTGGCCGGCCGGGCGGCGATACCGATCTCTGTGGACTTTCCGGAGCTGGCCTTCGCCGACGGCGGTGGCCGCAACGTGGTGAACGTGACCCTGGTCGACATGCGGGCCTGGGACACCCTGGGGGAGATCTCCGTGCTGGTGGTGGCGGGGACCGGGGTGGCCAGCCTGATCTTCCGCCGTAGCCAGGCGTTCACCCGGCGGCGGGGGAGCCGACCGGTGCGGGGGCAGCGGGACCGGGGATGGCCGTGGCTGATGGCGGGGGACAGCCCGGAGGCCCGGCGGCAGTCGATCATGCTGCAGGTGGTGGCCCGGCTCGTGTTCCACCCGATCGTGCTGTTCTCGCTGTACCTGCTGTTCTCCGGCCACAACGCACCCGGCGGTGGCTTCACCGGAGGGCTGGTGGTGGGGCTCGCCCTGACCCTGCGCTATCTGGCCGGTGGTCGGCAGGAACTGAACGCGGCCGCGCCCGCCGATGCGGGCGTGGTGTTGGGCACCGGGCTGTTGTTCGCCGCCGGCACCGGGGTGGCCGCCATGGTGCTGGGTGGGCAGGTGCTACAGAGCGCGCTGCTCGACCTGCAGCTGCCGGCGTTCGGTGAGGTGCACCTGGTCACCTCGGTGTTCTTTGACATCGGGGTGTACCTGATCGTGATCGGTCTGGTCCTGGACATCCTGCGTAGTCTCGGCGCGGAGGTGGACCGCCAGCAGGAGGCGGGGCTGCCGAGCCGGGCTCGGATGCGGGTGAAGGAGCCGGTGTGAGTCCCAACCTCTGGTACGTGCTGCTGATCGGGGTGCTGTTCGCCGCGGGCGTGGCGTTACTGCTGGAGCGCAGCCTCACCCGGGTGGTGATGGGGGTGGTCCTGCTGGGCAACGGCGCCAACCTGCTGATTCTGACCACCGGCCGCGCCGGCGGGGCGCCGATCGTCGGCACCACTCCGCAGGACCAGATGAGCGATCCGCTCCCGCACGCCATGATCCTCACCGCCATCGTGATCACGTTCGGGATGACCGCGTTCCTGTTGGCGATGGCGTACCGCAGCTGGTACCTGACCGGGCACGACGAGGTGCAGGACGACGTCGAGGACCGGCGGATCATGCGCCAGGCGGAGCAAGATCGGGACCGGTCTGAGGTGGGGGAGGACGACACCCCGGACAGCGAGGTCGCCGCGGCCGGGGCGGCCGCCGTGATTCCGACCCCGCGTGACCCACGGGAGCACTCGTGACCTGGCTGGTACCGCTGCCGGTGGTGATGCCGCTGTTGGGAGCGGCGTTGACGTTGATGATGCCCCGGCGCCCGCGGGCGCAGCGAGCGGTCACCCTGACCGTACTCTCCGCCGCCCTAGCGGTGGCGGTGGCGCTGCTGGCACTCACGGTTCAACATGGACCGCTAGTGATGGAGGTGGGTGCCTGGACCGCGCCGGTGGGCATCGTGCTGGTCGCCGACAAGCTGGCCGCGTTGATGCTCGTGGTGTCCGCCGCGGTCACGCTGTGCGTGCTGATCTACTCGATCGGCCAGGGTATGGCCGACGGCAACGAGGAGACCCCGCTGACCGTCTACCACCCCACCTATCTGGTGCTGGCCGCGGGGGTCACCAACGCGTTCCTGTCCGGCGATCTGTTCAATCTGTATGTCGGGTTTGAGATTCTGCTGGTGGCCAGCTACGTGCTGCTGACGCTGGGCAGCACCGGCACCCGGGTGCGCGCCGGCACCACGTACGTGGTGGTCAGCCTGCTCTCCTCGGTGATCTTCCTGTCGGCGATCGGGTTGGTGTACGGCGCCACCGGGACCTTGAACCTGGCGCACCTGGCCGAGCGGGTCCAGGACCTGCCGCCGGGGCTCAGTCTCGCGCTGGAGGGGATGCTGCTGCTGGCGTTCGGTATCAAGGCGGCGGTGTTCCCGTTGTCGGCCTGGCTGCCGGACAGCTACCCGACCGCCCCCGCCCCGGTCACCGCGGTGTTCGCCGGGTTGCTGACCAAGGTCGGGGTGTACGCCATCATTCGGACCAAAACGCTGCTGTTCCCGGACAGCCCGGTCGGGGACATGTTGATGTTCCTGGCGCTGCTGACCATGGTGGTGGGGATCCTGGGCGCGGTCGCCCAGTCGGACATCAAGCGGCTGCTCTCCTTCACCTTGATCAGCCACATCGGGTACATGCTGTTCGGGGTGGGGTTGGCCAGCGTCGCGGGGCTGACCGGCGCGATCTTCTACGTGGTCCACCACATCGTCATCCAGACCACGCTGTTCCTGGTGGCGGGGTTGATCGAACGCCGAGGCGGCACCACCTCCCTGGACCGGCTGGGCGGGCTGTCTCGGGTGTCGCCGTTGTTGGCGGTGCTGTTCTTCGTACCCGCGCTGAACCTGGCCGGGATCCCGCCGTTCTCCGGATTCCTGGGCAAGCTCGGGTTGTTGCAGGCCGGGGTGGAGGTGGGTAGCCCGATGGCCTGGACCCTGGTCGCCGGTGGGGTCGTGACCAGCCTGCTCACCCTGTACGCCATTGCGCGGGTGTGGAACCTGGCATTCTGGCGGATGCCGCACCCGGAGATGCCGTCGGTGCCGGACGTCTCCCCCGCGGCGGAGCGCGCCCGCTTGCTGGGGCTGTCCGACCCGAGCCCGTCCGGGGCGATGCTGCCCCGGTTGATGATCGTCCCGACCTTGGTGTTGGTGGCGCTGGGGGCGGGCCTGACCCTGGTGGCTGGCCCACTGTTTGACGTCAGTGACCAGGCCGCCCGGGATCTGCTGCAACGCACCCCGTATCTGGAGGCGGTATTCCCGAGGGAGGCGCCGTGACCGACCAGACCCTGTCCCGGCGCCAGCGGTGGCGCAATCAGTTCATCGCTTTGGCGGTGCTGGTACTGATCTGGATTCTGCTGTGGGGCACCTTCTCGTGGGGCAACCTGATCGGCGGGCTGGTGGTGGCCGCGCTGGTGCTGTGGTTCTTCCCGCTGCCCCCGGTCACCTTCGCCGGCCGGGTGCGGCCAGTGTGGTTCATCTGGCTGGTGGTGCGGTTCCTGGCCGACCTGGTGGTGGCCAGTGTGCAGGTGGCCTGGTTGGCGCTGCGGCCGGGGCCACCGCCACGGACCGCGGTGGTGGCGGTGCCGTTGCGGGTCAATTCGGACCTCAACCTCACGCTGGTCGGTGAGGCGGTGTCCCTGGTGCCGGGCAGTCTGATCGTGGAGGCGGACCGGAACACCGGCACCCTGTACGTCCATGTGCTGGGGGTGGAGAACCAGGAAGAGGTGCAGCGGTTCCGCGAGAGCACCTGGGGAGTGGAGGCCCGGATCGTCCGGGCGATCGGCTCCCCGGCGGAGCTGCGTCAATTGGCCGCGGCCTCGGCCACACCTCCCTCCACCCCGGCTCCGCCCGTTCCATCCCCCTCGTCGGAGAAGGAGAGCACCCTGTCATGACCGTTGTCGTTGGTGCGGTAGCGCTGCTGTTGGCGGTGGCGGGCGGGCTGACCTTGATTCGGATCGTCCGTGGTCCGTCTACTCTGGATAGAATCGTCGCCACCGACGTCCTGTTGGCCATTACGGTGATCGCGATCGCCGCGGGCGCGGCCTACTACCAGGACGGCACCGCGCTGCCGGTGCTGGTGGTGTTGTCGTTGCTGGGCTTCACCGGCTCGGTGGCGGTGGGGCGGTTCGCGATGCGGGAGCGCCGATGAACCTCGACGCGATCCTGAACGTGATCTCCGCGGTCTGCCTCATCGCCGGGGCGCTGCTCAGCTTGGCCGCCGGAGTCGCGTTGCTGCGGTTTCCGGACTTGATGTCGCGGCTGCACGCCGCTACCAAGCCGCAGTCGCTGGGGCTGCTGTTGGCGCTGACCGGATGCGGGCTGCGGCTGCGTACCGGAGTGGACATCACCACCCTGGTGCTGGTGGCGGTATTCCAGCTCGCCACCGCGCCCGTGGCCGCGCACATGGTGTGTCGGGCTGGTTACCGTGACCAGCAGGTCCGGGCGGACCTGCTGGTCACCGACGACCTCGCACCGGTCGCGGAGAAGTTGGGGCGGCAGCGCGGGGATCGGTGAGTCGGACCACTTGTGAAACGGAACCGTTCCGTTTCGGAACTGGGAGGGCTAGCCTGACGCGGTGAGCTCGGCCACCGCTATCGCTACGCCCACCGGCCATCCGCGCCGGTGGTGGGTGCTCAGCGTGATGGTGCTCTGCCTGCTGGTAGTGGTGCTGGAGAACACCATCCTCAACGTGGCCCTGAAGGTGCTCGCCGACCCGGAGCAGGGGTTGGCGGCCAGCCAGGCGGAGCTGGAGTGGGCGGTCAACTCCTACACCCTGGCGTTCGCCGGGTTCCTGTTCATGTTTGGGGTGCTCGGCGACCGGTTCGGTCGTCGCCGGATGCTGCAGTTCGGACTGCTGGTGTTCCTGGTGGCGTCGGTCGCCTCCGCCTACGCCCAGGATCCGCTCCAACTGATCCTGGCCCGCGCCGCTAAAGGGCTGGGCGCGGCCGCCATCATGCCGGCCACGCTCTCGATCATCTCGCACGTATTCCATCCCGCGGAGCGGGGACGGGCGATCGGGATCTGGTCCGGCGCGGTCGGGATCGCGGTCGCGATCGGACCGGTGACCGGCGGGGTCCTGCTGGAGTACTTCTGGTGGGGTTCGATCTTCCTGATCAACGTGCCGGTCGTGCTCCTGTCCATGGGGTTGACCGCGCTGCTGGTACCGGAGTCCCGAGACCCCACCCCCAGCGGCCTGGACCTGCCCGGGGTCCTGTTGTCGGTGGTGGCCCTCGGGGCGCTGGTGTACGGGATCGTCAACGGCGGCGAGCACGGGTTCGACCGACCGGAGCCGTGGCTGTGGGTCGGGGGCGGGCTGCTCGGGCTGGCGGTGTTCGTGTGGTGGGAGCGGCGAGCCCGGCATCCGTCCCTGGACGTCCGGCTGTTCCGGGATCCCCGATTCGCCACCGCGGTCGGAGTGACCGCGCTGATCTTCTTCGCCGCGCTCGGGGTGTTCTTCTTCGTCGCCTTCTACCTGCAACTGGTACGCGGCTATTCGCCGCTGGCCACCGGCCTGCTGCTGTTGCCGTTCGCGTTGGCGCAGATCGTGTTCGCCCCGCGGAGTGTGCTGTTGGTCCAGCGGTACGGCGCGAAACGGATCTGTGCGATCGGGCTGTCCCTGACCACGGTGTCCCTCCTGGTGTGGACCGTGTTCGACGAGCACACCCCAATCTGGGTGGTGGCGGCGTCGTTCTTCGTCCAGGGGGCGGGGATGGCGCACGTGATGCCCCCGGCGATGGAGGCGATCCTGGCGTGCATGCCGCGGGAGCGGGCGGGCGTGGGCTCGGCGGTAGCCAACACCGCGCGGCAGGTCGGCGGTGCGCTCGGGATCGCGGTGCTCGGCTCATTGATCATGGCGGTGTACCGGGCGGAGATCACCCCGGCCCTGTCGGGCTTGCCCGATCCGGTCCGGTCAGAGGCGGCCGAGTCCATCGCCGCGGCGTACGCGGTGGCGACCCGGCTCGAGTTACCGGACTTGCCGGGATTGGCCGACCACGCGTTCGTGACCGCGATGCATCTGGCCGCGGCCGCCTCCACGGTGGTGGCGGTGGTGTCGGTGCTGGTCGTGCTCCGGTGGCTGCCGGGGCGGCCGGATACCGCGGCGGGCGCGCCTCGGCCCCGGGCCGGTCGCCGTCCCCGGGCGCGCCGGCTGGCGCGGGCAGCGGCGGACCGGATGCCGTAGGGTGGGCCCCGTAAGGCAGTACCGATGACCACCGCCACCACGAGCCCCCGCCCGCCCGGCCGGCCCCGCAGCGTCCGGGTGGATCAGGCCATCATCCAAGCGGTGCTGGAGCTGCTCACCGAGGGCGGCAGTGTGGAGACACTGTCGATCGAGGCGGTGGCCGCCCGCGCGGGGGTCGGCAAAGCCACCATCTACCGTCGCTGGTCCGGCAAGGAAGCGCTGCTCATCGACGCGATCGGCAGCATCAAGGGCCCACTACCGCAGCCGGCCGGCCGGTCGGTGCGGGAAGACCTGGTCACGCTGCTGCAGCCGGTCCGACCTCGCCGGGACGAGCGGTTCGACCGGATCCTGTCCTGTCTGGTTCCGGAGGTGACCCGCAGCGAGCAGCGGTATCGGCTCTACCAGAGCCTGGTGGAGCCGCGCCGAGAGCTGATGCGCCAGGTGCTGCGACGAGGGATCCGTACCGGCGAGCTACGCTCCGATCTCGACATTGAGGTGGCGGTGGCGGTGCTGACCGCTCCCGTGTTGGTACAGCGGATGTTGCGCTGGCACCCCCAGCTCGAACCGGACACGCTGCCGGAACGGGTGGTCGACACCGTCCTCGCTGGGTTGTCCCCGCGCTGATCCCAGGTGTGTCCGTGGTGACCCGGTGGGGGGCACCACGTAGGCTCGTACACACGTGCGTGAGCCGGCGTAGGGGAGGAGGTCCGGTGTGCGGGTGCTCGGGGTGGACCCAGGGCTGACCCGATGCGGGGTCGGCGTGGTGGAGGGGCAGCCCGGCCGGCCGTGCCGGCTGGTCGCCTACCAGGCGGTGACCACCGACCCCGACCAGGAGCTGCCGGAGCGGCTGCTGTTGCTGGAGCAGCGACTCACCGAGCTGATCGCGACCTATCAGCCCGACAGTGTGGCGGTGGAGCGGGTGTTCAGCCAGCACAACGTCCGTACCGTGATGGGCACCGCCCAGGCCGGGGCGGTGGCGGTGCTGGTCGCCGCCCGCGCCGGGCTGCCGGTGCAGCTCTACACTCCCAGCGAGGTCAAGGCCGCGGTCACCGGCTCCGGGCAGGCGGACAAGGCTCAGGTGGGCAACATGGTCGCCCGCCTGCTGCGGCTGTCGGCCCGGCCCCGACCGGCCGACGCCGCGGATGCGCTGGCTCTGGCCATCTGTCACGTGTGGCGGGGCGGCACCCGGGCGCGGCTGGCGGCGGCCACCGCGCGAGCCGCCCGGGCCAGGAACGGAGGAGATGGATGATCGCCAGCGTCCAGGGACGGGTGGCGCAGGTGACCGCTGATTCGGCGGTGATTGAGGTGGGTGGCGTCGGGCTGCGCGTCCACTGCACCCCGGCCACGCTGACCGGGCTGCGGGTAGGCGAACCAGCGCAGCTGGCGACCAGCCTGGTGGTGCGGGAGGACTCGCTGACGCTGTACGGGTTCCCCGACGATGACGCCCGGCAGCTGTTCGAGCTGCTGCAGACCGCCAGCGGCGTGGGGCCCCGGCTGGCGCAGGCGGTGCTGGCGGTCCACTCGCCCCAGACGGTCCGGAAGGCGATCGCGGACGGAGACGTGGCGGTGCTGACCCAGGTGCCCGGAATCGGGCGGAAGAGCGCCGATCGGCTGGTACTGGAACTACGGGACCGGATCGGGCCGGTGAGCCCGGCCACGCCGGCGGCGGGGCCGGGCAGCGACGACGGTTGGCAGGAGCAGGTGCGGACCGGGCTGATCGGCCTGGGGTGGAGCGCGGCGCAGGCCGACCGGGCGGTGACGGAGGTGGCGCAGAGCCTGGACGGTGAGGTACCGCCGGTGCCGCAGCTGCTTCGGCAGGCGATCCGGCTGCTTGGGGAGGTCCGGTGACCGACTCGGTCGATCTGCCTGGCGAAGATTCGGTGGCGCTGGTCTCGCCGCACGCGGCCGCTGATGAGCAGGACGCGGAGGCGAGTGTCCGGCCCCGGCGACTGGCGGAGTTCATCGCTCAGCACCGGGTCCGGGAACAGCTCCAGCTGCTGTTGACCTCCGCCCTGCGGCGAGGGGCCCCGCCCGACCACATCCTGCTGTGCGGCCCGCCCGGGCTGGGTAAGACCACCCTCGCCATGATCATCGCCGCGGAGCTGGGCGGGGGGCTGCGGATGACCAGTGGGCCGGCGATCGAGCGCTCCGGTGACTTGGCGGCGGTGTTGACGAGCCTCTCCGCGGGGGACGTGCTGTTCATCGACGAGATCCACCGGATAGCCCGGCCGGCGGAGGAGTTGCTCTACAGCGCCATGGAGGACTTCCGGGTCGATGTGGTGGTGGGTAAAGGCCCGGGGGCGACCGCGGTCCCGCTGGAGTTGGAGCCGTTCACCCTGGTCGGGGCGACCACCCGGGCGGGGTTGCTGACCGGCCCGATGCGAGACCGATTCGGGTTTGTGGGGCAGCTCGATTTCTACCAGCCGGAGGAGTTGGCCGAGTTGTTGGCGCGGTCGGCCCGGATCCTCCAGGTGCCGGCCACGGAGGAGGGCCTGGCGGAGATCGCCGCCCGCTCTCGGGGCACTCCCCGGGTGGCCAACCGATTGCTGCGCCGGGTCCGCGACTATGCGGAGGTACGGGCCGATGGCGTCATCACCCGGGAGGTGGCCCAGGCGGCGCTGGCGGTCTACGACGTGGACGAGCGGGGCCTGGACCGGCTGGACCGGGCGGTGCTGACCGCGCTGGTGGAGTCCTTCGGGGGCGGGCCGGTGGGGCTGTCGACGCTAGCGGTGGCGGTGGGGGAGCAGCCGGACACGGTGGAGGAGGTGTGTGAGCCGTACCTCCTGCGGGCGGGCCTGCTCGCGCGTACTCCCCGCGGTCGAGTGGCTACCGAGGCCGCTTGGCGACACCTCGGAAAAACCCCTCCGGATGCTATTTTGGGTGGCGTCGTCTCGACCCCGGATCTGTTCGGCGGTCAACCGTAGGTCTGGCGATGGTTGACCGTCGGTGTGACGGGTGCCGTATTCGCCGGCATCGGCCACACCGATTAGACTCGCCGCGACCCCGGTTCGGCCGAGTCCACACCGGGGCGACAACGTGCGCCGGCGTGGCGCGTCGCGCCGGCCAACCGGAAGGTCGTGGACGTGGTTCTGGCGCAAGGGCAAGAGCAAACCGAGGGCAGTCTCCTCCTCCCGCTGTTGATGATCGCGGGTCTGTTCGCCGTCTTCTACTTCATGCTGATCCGGCCTAACAAACGCCGTCGGCAGCAGATGGAGAAGATGCAGGCGGAGCTCGCGATCGGTGACGAGGTGATGACCACCAGCGGGCTGTACGGGACGGTCGCCGATCTGGATGAGAAGACGGTGATCCTGGAGACCTCGGAAGGGGTCTACAGCCGGTACGCCCGAGGCGCCATCCTCGAGGTGATCAACTCGGCGAGAGACGAGGACACGTCCGACTCCGATGCGGAGGCCGACGCGACCACCGAATCGCGCGAGGGCAAGGACTGATCGGCCGTGGCGAAGACCCCTCCATCAGCAGGCAGGCCGGGGCGGCAGCTGCTCGTCCTGGCGCTGGTATCCGTAATTCTGTTTGCGCTGACGTTCTTCTCCGGCACCGCCGGGATGAGCTGGACTGAGCGGTTGATGCCCCGGCTGGGCATGGACCTGGTCGGGGGCACCCGGGTGACGCTGCTCGCCGCCACCGAGGACGGCCAGGCGCCGTCTGGGGACGCGCTGGAGCGCGCCCGGGAGATCATCGAGAGTCGGGTGAACGCCCTCGGCGTGGAAGAGGCCGAGGTGGTCAGCGAGGGCGACAACCGGATCGTGGTATCGGTGGCGGGAGAGCCGGAGAACGCGCTGCGCTCCGTGGGTGACCCGGCCGAGCTACGGTTCCGCAAGGTGCTGGACCAGGACTTCGGGTGGGCCCCGCCCACGGGGGCGCCGGACGACGGCACCGGTGAGGACGGTGAGGAGGGCACCGACGACGAGTCGGAGCCGGCCGAGGACGCCGAGGAAGCCGAGCCGGCGGAGGAGGCCGAGGAGGACACCGGCGGCACCGGCGGACAGGCCGACGACCAGGCCGACCGCGACTCGGCGGGGTCCCGGGAGTGGGGCACGGTCGAGGAGCGGCGCGCGGCGGTCCGGGAGAAGATCAGCGACGAGGCGATGGCGGCCGCGCTGGCGATCGTCGACCCGAACATGGCCGACCCCACCGTGGACACCGACGCGTTGCTGGAGGCGGTCCGGCCGTTCGGCGAGCTGACCGGCCCCGAGGTGGCGGTGCTGCCGGCGAAGCTGCAGTTCTACCTGCCGACCATCACCTGCGCCCAGCTCAACGCCCGCCCGGCCGGGTCGATCGCCGACCCGGATGAGCTCGCGGTCGCCTGCGACGAGGAGGGCATCACCAAGTACCTGCTGGACACCTCCAAGGTGCTGGGCACCGACATCGCCGGCGCCGACGCGGTGTTGCCGGCCGGCACCGCTCGGTGGGAGATCGCGCTGCGGTTCACCTCCGATGGGCAGCCGAAGTGGACCGATCTGACCCGGGAGGCCCTCAACAATCACCAGGCCACCCCGTTCGACGTCACTCAGCTGGCGATGGACGTGGTGATCGATGAGGAAACCGGGGAGTGGCGGTTCGACACCAGCCCGGAGGCGGCGGAGCAGGCCAACCGGTACCAGGCGGACGTGGAGTGGCTGCAGTGCGGCGCGCAGAGCGTCGGCAACCAGGGCAACTGCCTGGTGGCGGCGGTGCTGGACAACCGGGTGATCTCCGCTCCGGAGATTCAGGCGGTGATCACCGGTGACGCGCGGATCCACGGGGACTTCACCGCGGCCGAGGCCCAGGTGCTGGCCAGCCAGCTGCGGTTCGGGGCGCTGCCGCTGACCTTCGAACCGCAGGAGGAGCAGACCATCAGCGCCACCCTCGGGGTGGAGTACCTGCGGGCCGGTCTGCTGGCCGCCGCGATCGGGATGGCCCTGGTCGTGCTGTACGTGTTCTTCTACTACCGGCTGCTGGGAGTGGTGATTCTCGGCAGTCTGATCGTCTCTTCACTGTTGACCTACGCCGCGCTGGTGGTGCTCGGCCGGGGAATCGGCTACACCCTCACCCTGGCCGGGATCGCCGGATTCATCGTGGCGGTCGGGATCGCGGCCGACTCCTTCGTGATCTACTTTGAACGGCTCAAAGACGAGATCAGAGAGGGCCGCACTCCCCGTAGCGCGGTGCCGCGGGCGTGGATCCGGGCCCGGCGCACCATCATCACCGCCAACGTGGTGACCCTGATGGCGGCGGTGGTGCTGTACCTGCTGTCGGCCGGCCAGGTGCGCGGGTTCGCGTTCGCGCTCGGGCTGGCGACCGTGCTGGACCTGCTGGTGGTGTTCACGTTCCGACACCCGTTGATGACCATGCTGGCCCGCACCCGGGCATTCCTGTCGCCCACCGTCAGTGGTCTCGGACGGGCGCTGGAGTTGGACCGCGCGCAGCGTGCCCGCCTGCGTGCCCAGGGGAAAGAGGTGGAGGCATGAGCGGCGAGACGGTCAGCCCGCCCAGCCAGCCGACCGGTGGTAAGCGGCAGTCCTGGGCCGCCCGGTTGTACCTCGGCCAGGCCGGCATCAAGATTCACGAGTGGCGGCGGCGGCTGTTCGTCATCGCCGCGGCCCTGGTCGTGATCTCGCTCGGCAGCATCGCGATCCGGGGGTTCAGCTTCGGCATCGAGTTCGTGGGCGGTAACGCCTTCCACGTCCCGGCTGAGGTGGGCACCCTGATCGAGGTGGAGGAGGCGGTGGCCGACGCCGGCGCCGTCGTGGTCTCCGGGCAGGAGCTGGGCGGCAGCGACCCGCAGTACATGATCCGGACCCTGGAGCTGGACTCGGCCGAGACGGACCGGATTCGGACGGAGCTGGCGGAGCGGTTCGGCATTGACGCCAGTCAGATCAGTGACGACCGGGTGAGCGCGGCCTGGGGTGGGCAGGTCACCCGGCAGGCGCTGATCGCGCTGTCGGTGTTCCTGGCCCTGGTCATCATCTACCTGATCATCCGGTTCGAGGCCCGGGCGGCGATCGCGGCGGTGACCTCGCTGTTCCTCGACATCGTGGTGACCGCCGGGCTCTACTCGCTCATCGGGTTCGAGGTCACCCCGGCCACGGTGATCGGGTTCCTCACCATCATGGGCTTCGGCCTGTACGACGCGGTGGTGGCCTTCGACAAGGTCCACGAGAACACCAAGGACATCACCGCCAGCGCCACCGACACCTACCCCGAGGCGGCGAACCTCGCCATCAACCAGGTGCTGATCCGGTCGATCAACACCTCGGTGGTGGCGTTGCTGCCGGTGGGGGCGCTGCTGTTCATCGGTGCGGGCCTGCTGGGCGCCGGCACCCTGAAGGACCTGGGGCTGGTGCTGTTCATCGGGATGGCGGTCTCGTTCTACAGCTCGCTGTTCTTCGCCGCCCCGCTGCTGATCGAGTTGAAGCTCCGGCAGCCGCGGTTCGCGGCCCACACCCAGCGGGTGTTGGCCAAGCGGGCTGCGCAGGCCGCGCGGGAAGCCCGCCAGCGGGAGGAGCGGACCGCCCGCGGTGACGCGGAGCCGGAACCGGCTACCCGCTTGACGCTGGACCCGGCGCTGGTGGAGCTGGCCGGCGCCGCTCCGAAGGTCGGTGCGCGACCGGTGCACTCCCGGCGGAGTGGCCGGCGCCGCAGCAGGGGAGCGCGCCGTGGCTGAGGCGCCGCACTCGGGCACGGTGGCTCCGGGCGGGCAGCCCGGGCCGGCCGCCGCCCCGGAGGTGGTCACCGGTCCGGAGCTGGTGCAGCTGCTGACCAGCCGGGTGGTGGATGTGCCGGATTGGCCGCAGCCCGGGGTGATGTTCAAGGACATCACTCCGCTGCTGGCCGATCCGGTGGCGTTCCGGTCCGCGATCGCGGCCATGGTGCGCACCGCACCGGAGCCGTTCGATCTCGTTGCCGGGATCGAGGCGCGGGGGTTCATGCTCGCGGCCGCGGTGGCCTACGCCGCCGGGGTAGGGGTGGTGCCGGTCCGGAAGGCCGGCAAACTGCCCCGGGCCACCCACGCCGCCTCGTACACCCTGGAGTACGGCGAAGCCACCTTGGAGGTGCATCGGGACGGGTTCCCGGCCGACGCGCGGGTGCTGGTGGTGGACGACGTGTTGGCCACCGGCGGTACCGCCCGCACCACCCTGGAGTTGATCGCGCGATCTGGTGCGCGCCCCATCGGCCTGACCGTGCTGATGGAGTTGACCGCGCTGGGTGGCCGGGAGAAAATGCCGGATTATCCGGTTAAATCCCTGCTGACCTTCTGACGACCCGCCGGTAGGCGGGTGAGCAGCAGTGAGCCCCGGACCAGGCGGGGTAGCATTGCTGGCACTAGGCAGCCGACACTCCAGGAGCGGCCCGGTGTCTCATAACGTGGCGCACGATCAGACGACGACTCCGCCGCGGACCGAGCCCGCACCTCCGGGTGTCCGCGAGACCGCCGTCCCAGACGCGACCACCGGCAGCGCCCCGGTGGGACATCCCAGCCCGACCGGGAACGTTTCTGCCCGCAATGGGGTGGCGGACCCGACATCCGGTAGTGGGCTGATCGGCCCTGCTCAGGGCAACGGCCGGCCGAGCAGCGGGAGCGGCAGCCACCCGGCCGCGCGCAACGGGGCCGCCAGCAACGGTCGGCCCAGTCCCGGCCCCTCCGCGGCCCGGAGCCGGCCGGCGGCTACCCAGACGCGCCCCGCCCCCACGCCGGGGAGTGGGGCGGCCAAGGAGCCCGCCAAGGAGCCGGCATCGCCCCCGGTCCCGTTTGGGTTCGCCGCCGCCCCTACCGGCCGACGGGTCCGGGCCCGGCTGGCGCGCTTCAACGCCCCGTGGCAGAGCCCGCAGATCAGCGAGGTGCTGGAGCCGCTGGTGGCGGAGCACCGCAAGAGCCACCCCAAGGCCGACGTCCAACTGCTGCAGCGGGCCTTCGATGTGGCCTCCCACTGGCACGCCGGCCAGCGCCGTAAATCCGGGGACCCGTACATCACCCACCCGCTGGCGGTCGCCTGGATCCTGGCGGGGATCGGGATGGACACCACCACCCTGGCGGCGGCGCTGCTGCACGACACCATCGAGGACACCGACTACACCCTGGAGCAGATGCGCGCCGACTTCGGCGAGGAAGTGGCGCTGCTGGTCGACGGGGTCACCAAGCTTGACGCGGTGAAGCTGGGGAACGCGGCCAAGGCCGAGACCATCCGCAAGATGGTGGTGGCGATGGCCAAGGACCCCCGGGTGCTGGTCATCAAGCTCGCCGACCGGCTCCACAACATGCGCACCCTCACCTTCCTGCCCCGGCCCAAGCAGGAGCAGAAGGCCAAGGAGGTGCTGGAGATCCTGGCCCCGCTGGCGCACCGGCTGGGGCTGAACACGCTGAAGTGGGAGCTGGAGGACCTGGCGTTCGGCACCCTGTTCCCCAAGCGGTTCGAGGAGATCAACCGGCTGATCGCCGAGCACCAGCCGCAGCGGGACTCCCTGCTGCGGCAGGTCATCAAGGAGATCCAGGCCCACCTGAAGGCCGCCAAGCTGAAGGCGGAGGTGACCGGCCGGCCCAAGCACCTGTACTCGATCTATCAGAAGATGGTGGTGCGCGGCCGGGACTTCAACGACATCTACGACCTGATCGGGGTGCGGATCCTGGTCGACACGGTGCGCGACTGTTACGCGGCACTCGGGGTGATCCACGCGAACTGGCGACCGGTACCGGGCCGGTTCAAGGACTACATCGCGATGCCGAAGTTCAACATGTACCAGTCGCTGCACACCACCGTGATCGGTCCGTCCGGCCGGCCGGTGGAGGTGCAGATCCGCACCCAGGCGATGCACCGCACCGCCGAGTACGGCATCGCGGCCCACTGGCGCTACAAGGAGAGCAAGAACTCGGTGGTGGGTCCGCCGGCCCACATCGACGACATGACGTGGCTGCGGCAGCTGCTGGACTGGCAGCGGGAGGCGGCCGACGCCAGCGAGTTCCTGGATGCGCTGCGGTACGACCTCTCCAGCCAGGAGGTGTTCGTCTTCACCCCGAAGGGGGAGGTGATCCCGCTCCCGGCGGGCTCCACGCCGGTGGACTTCGCCTATGCGGTCCACACCGAGGTCGGTCACCGCTGCATCGGGGCCCGAGTCAACCAGAAGCTGGTCTCGCTGGAGTCGCCGCTGTCCAATGGCGACGTCGTCGAGATCTTCACCTCCAAGTCGGAGACTGCCGGACCGTCCCGGGACTGGCTCGGGTTCGTCAAGAGCCCCCGCGCCCGCACCAAGATCCGCCAGTACTTCAACAAGGAGCGGCGGGAAGAGGCGATCGAGGCCGGTAAGGAAGCGATCGCCAAGACCATGCGTAAGCAGGGGCTGCCGCTACAGCGCCTGCTCACCTCCGAGGCCCTGCTGGCGATCGCCCGGGAACGCAACCTGCAGGACGTGGCGGCGCTGTACGCGGCGGTGGGGGAGAACCAGCTGTCCGCCCAGTGGGTGGTGCAGCGCCTGGTCGCGGGGTACGGCGGGGCGGAAGGCGCCACGGAGGACATCGCCGAGGCGCATGTGCCCACTCGGCCGCCGCGGCGCCGCAGCGGCACCGACCCCGGGGTCGAGGTCACCGGGGTCTCCGATGTGTGGGTCAAGCTGGCCCGCTGCTGCACCCCGATGCCGGGCGACACCATATTCGGGTTCGTCACCCGCACCGGTGGGGTGAGCGTGCACCGGGAGGACTGCACCAACGCCATCGAGCTGCGGAAGCAGGAAGACCGGATCGTGGAGGTGAAGTGGAAGCCCACCAGTACCTCCACGTTCCTGGCCTCGATCCAGGTGGAGGCGTTGGACCGGCACAAGCTGCTGGCCGACATCACCCAGGCCCTGTCGGATGAGCGGGTGAACATCTTGTCGGCCACGGTGGCCACCACCCGCGACCGGGTGGCGATCAGTCGGTTCACCTTCGAGATGGCCGACCCCAAGCACCTGGGGCACTTGCTGGCGGCGGTCCGCAAGGTCGACGGCGTCTACGACGCTTACCGGGTCACGTCCTGACTCGGCAGCGGGCCGCTTGGCGGACCAGGTGGTCCCGCTCGACGGTGTTCGTCGCCCGGTGCGCGGCCTCGGCGGTGTCGAAGTCCTCGCCTCGGCGGATCAGGCTCGCGAGTGCGCGGGGGACGAGGACACGTAGCGTGTCCTCGTCCCACCGAGTTCGTCCGTTGATCATGCCGGCTAGGTGCCCATCGGCGTCTCGGACATGACTTCGCGGACGTCGATCCACTCGTACAGCGGTTCCCCACCCGGGCCGGGCTCGGAGGAGAGGTAGGCCGCGAGCTCGAGCGCGCGTTCATACGACTCGACGTCGACCAGGTACCAGCCCGCCACGAGATCGCTGGTTTCCGGCAGCGGGCCGTCGGTGGTGACGGGGGCGGCGTCCGGGCCGCCGTAGCGCACCCAGGTGCGCGCCGGGGTGAGCGCCTGCGCGTCGACGTACTCGCCGTTTTCCTCCAGCAGTTCGCGGACGTGCCGGAGGAAGGCCAGGTGCGCCTCCACGTCCTCCGGCGCCCACTGATCCATCGGGGGGACGGGGCGGTACGGTTCCGGGCCGCCGCGGTAGTGCTTGAGGAGTAGGTACTTCGGCATGACAGATCTCCTGACAGTCGCGGGACCACGCCGGTGGTGGCCTCTCGTACGGGGAGCGGAGCCGGCCGGAGGTTCTCGACACGCCGTTCGCCAGATCACGCGCGGGTCACCGTAAGTTACCCCGCGGTGTCCACCCGGATGCGGTTTCGCCTGGTCGGATCGGCGGGTCCGCGCATCTTCCGGGAGTATCCACTCGAGGTATACACATGATGTATAGTTGCCGGCATGTCATTGGGACACACGCTGCTCGCCCTGTTGGAGGGCCAACCCCGCCACGGGTACGACCTCAAACGGGCCTATGACGAACGGTTCGGCCAGGATCGCCCGCTGCCCTACGGACAGGTGTACGCCACCCTGTCCCGACTGCTGCGGCACGGCCTGATCGAGGTGGACGCGGTCGAGCCGGGGGAGGGGCCGGAGCGCAAGCGGTACGCGATCACCGCCGCGGGGGTCACCGATGTGGAGGAGTGGCTCGGCCGGCCGGAGAAGCCGGAGCCGTACCTGCAGAGCACCCTCTACACCAAGGTGGTGCTGGCCCTGCTGACCGGGCGCTCCGCCGCCGACATCCTCGACCGGCAACGGGCGGAACACCTGCGGCTGATGCGGCAGCTCACGCAGCGGAAAGCCACCGGCGATCTGGCGGATCAGCTGATCTGTGACCACGCCCTGTTCCATCTGGAGGCGGATCTGCGCTGGCTGGAGCTGACCGCGGCCCGCCTGGACACGCTCGCGGCGGAGGTGCGCGATGACCGTCACGGTGTTGCTGGAGGGGATCGATCTGCACAAGTCGTTCGGCCCGACCCAGGCGCTGATCGGGGCCACGGTGCGGATCCGCGCCGGGGAAGTGGTGGCGGTGATGGGGCCGTCAGGCTCCGGCAAGTCCACCCTGCTGCACTGCCTGGCCGGCATCGTCCGGGCGGACTCCGGCCAGGTGCGGTACGCCGGCCGCGACCTGACCACGATGTCCGATGCCGAACGCAGCGCCTTGCGCCGGCGCGACTTCGGGTTCGTGTTCCAGTTCGGACAACTGGTGCCGGAGCTGACCTGCCTGGAGAACGTGGCCCTGCCGCTGCGGCTGAACGGGGTCCGGCGCCGGGAGGCGGAGCAGCGGGCCCAAGGGTGGCTGGAACGGTTGGGGGTGGCGGAGGTCGCCGGTAAGCGACCGGGTGAGGTCTCCGGTGGGCAGGGGCAGCGCGTGGCGGTGGCCCGGGCACTGATCACCAACCCGCGGGTGGTCTTCGCGGACGAGCCGACCGGGGCGCTGGATTCGCTCACCGGCGAGCAGGTGATGCAGTTGCTCACCGGGGCCGCGGCCGAGACCGGCGCCGCGGTGGTGCTGGTCACGCACGAGCCGCGGGTGGCCGCGTACGCCAGCCGGGAGATCGTCGTCCGGGATGGCCGGACCCGGGATCTGGAGCTGGTCCCATGAGGCTCCGGTGGCTCGCGGAGCTGCTGCTGGGCGCCAAGCTGGCGATCGCCGGCGGCCGGGACGGCTGGGTACGGACCGGGCTGACCACGATCGGAGTGGGGTTGGGGGTGGCGTTGCTGCTGGCGGCCGCCTCCCTGCCCACGGTGCTGACCGCCCGGGACGCGCGCGCGGAGGCTCGGTACCCCGCGTGGCCGGGCCCGGAAGCCGTGCTGGAGCCCGCGGAGGACACGCTCCTGGCGACCTATTGGGAGCTGGAGTTCCGGGATGAACGGATCTGGGGCGTGGTGCTGCAGCCGGAGGGACCGGCCGCCCCGGTGCCGCCGGGGCTGACCGCCCTGCCCGGCCCGGGAGAGCTGGTGGTGTCGCCGGCGCTGGCGGAGCTGCTCGCCTCACCGGACGGCCCGCTGCTCGCCCCCCGCCTGGACTATCCGATCGTCGGCCAGATCGGCGACGAGGGCCTGCGGGGGCCGTACGAGTTGATGTTCTACCTCGGCAGTGACCAGCTCGACCCTGAGTCCACCAGCCGGATCGACCACTTCGGCGTCCCGTCCGGCTCGGGTGAGGGGTTGCCGATGTTGCTGATCCTGCTCGGTGTGGTCGGGCTGGTGGTGCTGCTGCTGCCGGTAGCCACCTTCATCACCGTGGCCAGCCGGTTCGGTGGGGAGCAGACCGACCGCCGGCTGGCCGCGATCCGCCTGGTCGGCGCGGACCAGGGAATGGTCCGGCGGATCGCCGCCGGGGAAGTGCTGCTGGGCACGGTGGCGGGGATGCTGATGGGCGGGCTGCTGTTCCTGGTGGGCCGGGCGCTCGTCGAATCGGTGCCGGCGATCGATGTGTTCACCGCGGACGTCCGCCCCCACCCCGGGCTGGTGGGGTTGACCGTGGTCGCCACCCCGGTGCTCACGCTCACGGTCACCCTGTTCGCGCTGCGGCGCCTGGTGGCCGAGCCGCTCGGGGTGACCCGCCGCGCCGGTGGCGGCCGGCGCCGGCTGTGGTGGCGGCCTCTGCCCACCCTGGCCGGCCTGGCGCTGCTGGCACCGCTGCTGGTGCAATCGGAGCTCACCGGTCGAGCCTGGGAGATCTATCAGATCGCGGGTGGGGTGCTGCTGCTCCTGGTCGGGGTGCTCGCGCTGCTGCCGTGGCTGATCGAGGCGACGGTGCGGCGGCTGCGGGGCGGTCCGGTCGCGTGGCAGCTCGCCACCCGCCGGCTCCAGCTCGCCGGCGGTACCGCCGCCCGGGTGGTCAGCGGGGTCGCGGTGGCGGCGGCCGGCGGGATCGCGCTGCAGATGCTGTTCGTGAGCGTGGAGAGCGACTACGTCCACTACACCGACGCGGATCCGGGCCGCCTGCGGGCGGGAGCGACGATCGTGCCTCCCGACGGGGAGAACACGAGCGCCTCGATCACTCCCGCCGAGATCGAAGATCGGTTCACCGCCACCACCGGGGTCCGCGAGGTGACCGTGCTCCCGGTGCAGCATCTCGCCCCAGAGGCCGACGAGATGGGTGACGGCCAGAGCCTGGTGGTCGGGGATTGCCCGACGCTCCAGCGCGTGGCCCAGATCGACCAGTGTCGGGATGGGGATGTGTTCCTGATCCCGTACGAATTCGGCTCTCTCCCCGAGCCCGGGCAGACCCTGCGGGCTGCGCCGAGGACGGGCACCCCGACGGGTGAGGAGGCGGAGTGGACCGTCCCGACCGACGCCCGCACGGTCGTGCAGCAGCCGGGTAGTGTCTACGCCGGGATCGCGGCCACCCCCGGCGCGGTCGCCGGCTTCCCGTATCAGCCGGATCTGATCTTGGTCAACCTGGAGCTGGATCCGGCGGTGCCGGACGTCGCGGAGCACGTCCGCAACACCGCCGCCGGGATCAACCCGTGGGCGTTCGTGTCCGTCGACCGCCCCTGGGTCAGCGACGGTCAGTTCGAGGGGATCCGACGCGGGTTGGTGGTCGGTATCGCCGCTACCCTCGTCCTGATCGGACTGAGTCTGCTGGTCGGCACCCTGGAGCAGCTGCGGGAACGGCGCCGGCCGCTGGCGGTGCTGGCCGCCTTCGGGGTCCGCCGCGGGGTCCTCGGGTGGTCGGTGCTGTGGCAGACGGCGCTGCTGGTCGGGCTCGGGCTGGGGCTGGCCACGGTCAGCGGTCTCGGGGTGGGTACGGCGTTGCTGCGGATCGCCCACCGGCCGATCACCGTGGACTGGCCGAGTCTGTTCACCATCTCGGGCATCGGCGCCGCGGTCGTCCTGCTGGTGACCCTGCTCAGCCTGCCGGCGCTGTGGCAGCTGATGCGCCCGGAGGGGCTGCGCACCGAGTGAGCTCGACTCGCCCACGGCGGTGGTGAGGGGGTGGCGCGGCCGCGCCACCCCCTCACCACCGCCGGCTGATAGTCGGAAGGGGCCCACCGGGCGGCGGTACACCCCAACGACACGCCCCAACGACATGGCCCGGGCTGGTTAGCCAGCCCGGGCCAGAGACGAATGAGGACCGCGGTCAGCTCACGTCGCTCATCCGCAGCGATTCGATGATGATGTCCTCGTTGGGGTGACCGCCGCCCGGGGACGGCTCGAACGCGCCATCGTGGCCGATCTCGTCCACCCGCTCCAGCACGTCCATGCCCTCGATCACGGTCCCGATCACGCTGTAGTGGGGGCCGTTGAGGTCGGTGTCGGAGTAGATGAAGAAGAACTGGCTGCCGTTGGTGTTCGGCCCGCTGTTGGCCATGGCGACCGTCCCGGCCGGGTAGTAGCTGCCCTCGGCGTCGATGGGCAGGTTCTCGTCGTTGAACCGGTAGGACGGACCACCGGTGCCGTCGGTGTCCCGGTAGCCCTCACCCTTGGCGGTCGGGTCACCACACTGGAGCATGCCGGGGCACATCCGGTGGCACTTGGTGCCGTCGTAGAACTCCTGGCTGGCCAGGTGGGTGAAGCTGGCGGCGATACAGGGCGCGGCGGCCACGTCCACCTCGACTTTGATCTCGCCGAGGTTGGTGGACACGGTCATGATCTGCGTGCCCTCGCGGGGTTCATCCTCCGGGGGCAGCCCCACGTCCACCACCCGGTCGCTGGGCTCGACCTCGGTCCAGACACACTCGGTCGGCGACGGGGTGGGGCTGGGGGTGGTGGCGGCGCCGGTCGGGGTGGGGGTGCTGCCGGCCACCGGCTGCGGGTCGTCCTCCCCTCCGACGGACGTGACCACCCAGACCGCGATCAGCGCCACGACGGCACACGCGGCCCCGGCTCCGATGAGGCGGTTCCGCTGCCGGCGCCGCTGGGCGGCGGCTTGGCGCTCCGCCATCTGCCGGGCTAGTCGGGCCCGGGCGGCCTCCCGCTGTTGGCGCTCCCGATTGGACGTCACGAAGGGTCCTCCTCCACAGGCGGAATGGGTTCATGGGGGTGGCCGGTGTTGCCGGGGAGCATCACCGGGTCGACGGCTGGCTGGCGTCGCTGACCGTCAGCGAGGTCAGCTTCACATCCGCGGCGGGGGCGGTGCTGTCCTCGGCGGTGCCGGCCGCGCCGATCGCCTCGACCACGTCCAGGCCGCTGGTGACCGTCCCGATGATCGGGAACACCGGCGCTTCCGGGTCATAGTCCTCATAGAAGATCAAGAACTGGCTGCCGTTCTCGCCGGCGGCGTCCCCGAACGCCACCGTGCCCGCCGGGTAGAGCGGACCGTCCTGGTCGTCCAGGCCGGGCACCGGGATGTTGTCCGCCCAGAACGCGTAGGTCGGCCCACCCAGCCCGGTTCCGCTCGGGTCGCCGCAGCGCAGCGCGCCGTCGGCGAGCTCGTGGCAGGTGGTGCCGTCGTAGAAGCCTTGTTCAGCCAGGTGCGCCAAGCTGGCGGCGCCGCACGGATCCTCAGACACGTCCATCAACACCTCCACCGTGCCGGCGGCGGTGTCTCCGGCGTCCAGCTCAATGGTGATCCGCTGCTGTCCGTTGGTCGGTGGGTTGGCCGGCGGGGTGCCCACGTCCACCCGGTTCGGGTCGTCACCGCCGCGCGGCAGCCAGGTGCACAGGTCGGGTTGGGTGAACTCCGCCGGCTCGGGTTTCTTGTCGAACACCCCGGCCAGCCACAGGCTTCCGACCACGATCAGCACCAGTGCCACGAACGCGCCGATGCCAGCATTGATCTGCCGCCTGCGCCGCTGTTGTTGAGCGAGGCGAACGAGTTTCCGCTCGTACCGCTCACGTGCCAGCTTGCGTTGCCGGGTCCTGCTCGATGCCACGGGGTCCTCCGGTCGTTGGTCGTGGCCGCCACGCCGCCCGCGCGACTGTACGGGCCGAGCCTGAGACTAGGCTGAACGCGAGGCAGGCGCTGGCCTTGGGGGGTCGGCACAAGAGTAGCGAAGGTGGGATGTTCGTGCTGGTTGCCGGGTTCCCGGCGGAGGCCTTCGGGACCAACTGTTACGTGGTCGCGCCCGGGCCGGGAGAGCAGTGTGTGGTGGTCGATCCCGGTATCGGGGTCGACCGGCGGCTGGAAGAGGTGCTGGCCAAGCACCGCTTGCAACCGGTGGCGGTGTTGTTGACCCATGGCCACCTGGACCACACCTTCTCGGTGGCGCCGGTGTGTGGCGCTCGCGACATCCCTGCCTACATCCACCCCTCCGACCGCGAGCTGCTGGCCGACCCGACCAAAGGGTTGTCCACCGACCTGACCCAGTTGTTCGGCGGCCGGCTGACCTGGACCGAGCCGGATGATGTGGCGCCGCTGCCGGACGGCGGCACCTTGGAGATCGCCGGGCTGTCCATCACGGTGGACCACGCCCCCGGCCACACCCAGGGGTCGGTGCTGTTCCGACTGCCGGGCGCTCCGGAGGGCTGGGAGGCCGAAGGGGTGTGCCTGTCCGGAGACGTGCTGTTCGCCGGCTCGATCGGGCGCACCGACCTCCCGGGGGGCAGCATGTCGCAGATGATGGCCAGCCTGCGGGACAAGATTCTGCCGCTGCCGGACGCCACCGCGGTGCTGCCCGGCCACGGCCCGGCCACCACCATCGGCCGGGAGCGGGCCACCAACCCGTACCTGTTGCAGGTGAGCGCGGCCGACGGGGCCGCCCCGATCGCACCGGCGCGGGGGTGGTGACGGTGGGACGACCGACGCCGCTGTCCGGGTTCCCGGAGTGGCTGCCGGAGCAGCGCATGATCGAGCAGCAGCTGATCGACCGGCTGCGCCGCACCTTCGAGCTGCACGGGTTCGCCCCCCTGCAGACACGGGCGGTGGAGCCGCTGGAGCAGTTGCTGCGTAAGGGGGAGACCTCCAAGGAGGTGTACGTGCTGCGGCGGCTGCAGGCCGCTGCGGACGAACCGGAGCCGGACTCCTCCGCCTTGGGACTGCACTTCGACCTGACCGTCCCGTTTGCCCGGTACGTGCTGGAGCACGCCGGTAAGCTGCAGTTCCCGTTCCGTCGGTACCAGATCCAGCCGGTGTGGCGGGGGGAGCGACCCCAGGAAGGGCGGTACCGGGAGTTCTGGCAGGCCGACATCGACGTGGTGGACCGGGACACCCTGCCGTTCCACTACGAGGTGGAGCTGCCGCTGGTGATCGCCGACGCGCTGGCGGGGTTGCCGTTGCCGCCGATCCGGATGCACGTGAACAACCGCAAGCTCGCGCAAGGGTTCTATCAAGGGATCGGGCTGTCCGACCCGGAGCAGGTGCTGCGGGCGGTCGACAAGCTGGACAAGATCGGCCCCGCCGGGGTGGCGCGGGAACTGTCGGCGATCGGGGCCACCGATGCGCAGATCAAGGCCTGCCTGGCCCTGGCGGAGATCAACAGCCCCGATGCCTCGTTCGTGGACGCGGTGCGCGCGCTGAAGGTGCGGGATCCGCTGCTGGAGGAGGGGCTGTCGGAGCTGGCCGCGGTGGTCGAGGCCGCGGCCGAGCACGCCCCCGGGCTCCTGGTGGCGGACCTGCGGATCGCCCGAGGGCTGGACTACTACACCGGGACCGTGTACGAGACGGTGATGCGGGGGCACGAGTCGATCGGGTCGATCTGCTCCGGTGGTCGATACGACAACCTGGCCTCCGCCGGCAACGACCGGTTCCCCGGGGTGGGGCTGTCGATCGGGATCAGTCGGATCCTGGGGCGGTTGTTCGGTCAACAGGCGCTGACCATCTCCCGGTCGGTACCGACCTGCGTGCTGGTGGCGCTGCCGGACGAGGCGTCCCGGCCCGCCTGTATGCGGATCGCCACCGCGCTGCGTCGCCGGGGCATCGCCACCGAGGTGTCGCCCTCGGCGGCCAAGTACGGCAAGCAGATCCGGTACGCGGAGCGGCGCGGCATCCCGTACGTGTGGTTCCCCGGGGCCGGGGACGGGCGGGACCAGGTCAAGGACATCCGGTCCGGGGAGCAGGTGGACGCCGAGGCCGACCACTGGACCCCGCTGCCGGAGGATTTGACCCCGATGGTGTCCGCCGCCGAGTGATCTGGTGGCCGGACCGGCACACTGGTAACCATGTCACTGCTGTCGACCGGTCTCCGGCTGGACGACCGGTACACCGTGGTCGACCGGCTCGGCGCCGGCGGCATGTCGGAGGTGTGGCGGGCCACCGACGCGCTGCTGGAGCGCCAGGTCGCGGTCAAGGTGCTGGCCGCCCCCCTCGCCGACGACCCGTCGCTGCGGGAGGTGATCCGGCGGGAGGCGCGGGCAGCGGCCCAGTTGAGCCACCCGCACATCGCCGCGGTGCACGACTACGGGGAGGCGACCCTGCCGGACGGGCGGGTCCTGCCGTATCTGGTGATGGAGCTGGTCACCGGGGAGACGCTGGCGGACCGGCTGGCGCGGCAGGGGCCGCTGCCCTGGCCGGAAGCGGCCCGGGTGGTCAGCCAGGTGGCGGCGGCGTTGGCCGCCGCCCACGCGCGCGGGGTGGTGCACCGGGACGTCACGCCGGCCAACGTGATGCTGGTCGACGGTGAGGTGAAGGTGCTCGACTTCGGGGTGGCCGCGGTGGCCGGCGGAGACGACACCGATCCAGGTCAGCGGCGAGGCACGCCCCAGTACGTGGCTCCGGAGCGCCTGGACCCCACCCACCCGGCCACCCCCGCCGGCGATCTGTACTCGCTGGGGGTGTTGCTGTACGAGGTGATCGTGGGGCGTCCCCCGGTGTCGATCGTGGACTGGACGCAAGCCGCGGCGGTGCACCGGAGCGGATTCACCCCGCCGGAGTTGGGCGTACCCGGGCTGCCGGGGGAGGTGGCCCGCCTCTGCCGGGCCTGTCTGTCACCGGAGCCGACGCAGCGTCCGGCGGCGGCGGTGGTGGCGCGTACCCTCGCCGGACTCGCCCCGGGCACCCAGGTCCTGCGGTACGCCATGGGCTCCGCTCCGTTGCCCACCCAGCCGGTGCCGGCGCCGGTGCCGACGTCCCCGCGGCCGGGTCGGTCGCGACGGCTGCGGCAGTGGGGCGGGCTGGCGGCCGCGGCGGTGGTCGTGGTGGCGCTCGGGATCCTGTTGGGCCGGGCGCTCTGGCCCGCACCCGGTCCCGACTCGGGCGTGGTCGCTGACCCGCCGGGAGCGGCGGACCAGGCGGGCGAGTCGGCGACGCCACCCGGGGAGGCGCCGGGTGGGGTGGAGCAGTCGGTGGGGAATCCGCTGGCCGGTGCGATGGGGGCGATCCAGGCGCTGGACCAGGTGGTGGTCGTGGGGGAGGAGCGGGGCGTGATTACCCCGGCGGCGGCCGAAGAGCTGCAGGAACACCTGCAGGAGCTGCGGGAGGCGGTCCGGGAGCGCGACGCGGAGGAGTTCATCGACGCCGTCGACGAACTGCGGGAAGAGATCGCGGAGCTAGAGGCCGCGGGGGAGCTGGACCCGCAGGTGGCGGCGGAGCTGATCGGGCTGCTGATGGAGCTGCCGCTGCTCTGATGGGGTCACCGGCTCCGGACAGCCGGTCGGTTCCCGTCAGTAGAATCGGGATATTCGGTTCCTCACCCGCCGGGGCAGTCATTACCGTCAGGGCTGTCTAGCCCGCCTCGCACGCAAGGAGAAATCGTGATCCGTACCCATGAGGCTGGTGTCCTGCGCGCCGGTCACGTTGACAGCACCGTAACGCTCGCCGGGTGGGTGGCCCGGCGGCGGGACCACGGAGGCGTGACCTTCATCGATTTGCGGGATGCCTCCGGGGTGGTGCAGATCGTCTTCCGCAACAGCGAGGAAGCGCACGAGCTGCGCAATGAGTACTGCATCCGGGTCACCGGCACGGTGCGGCGCCGGCCCGAGGGCAACGAAAACCCGCAGCTGCCCACCGGCGAGGTGGAGGTGGTGGTCGACCAGCTGGAGGTGCTCTCCGAAAGCGCCCCACCGCCGTTCCCGGTGGACGACCACATCGACGTCGGGGAGGACGTCCGCCTCCGGTACCGCTACCTGGACCTGCGCCGTACCGGTCCCGCCCAGGCGCTCCGGCTGCGGTCGCAGGCCAACCGGATCGCCCGGCGGGTGTTGGAGCGGCATGACTTCGTGGAGATCGAGACCCCGACGCTGACCCGCTCCACTCCGGAGGGAGCGCGGGACTTCCTCGTACCGGTGCGGCTGCAGCCGGGGCGCTGGTACGCGCTGCCGCAGTCGCCGCAGCTGTTCAAGCAGCTGCTGATGGTCGCGGGGATGGAGCGGTACTACCAGCTGGCCCGCTGCTACCGGGACGAGGACTTCCGCGCCGACCGGCAGCCGGAGTTCACGCAGCTGGACATCGAGATGTCGTTCGTGGACCAGGACGACGTCATCGCCCTGGCGGAGGAGATCACCGCCGCGCTGTGGCGGGAGCTCGCCGGCTACGAGTTGTCCACTCCGCTGCGGCGGATCACCTGGCGGGAGGCGATGGACCGGTACGGGTCGGACAAGCCGGACCTGCGGTTCGGGCTGGAGTTGACCGACCTCACCGAGTACTTCCGCGGCACCGAGTTCCGGGTGTTCGCCAGCGCGATCGACGCCGGCGGGTACGTGGGGGCGGTGGTGATGCCCGGTGGGGCCGGCCAGACCCGCAAGGAGCTGGACGGCTGGCAGGAGTGGGCGCGGGCCCGCGGTGCCCGGGGACTGGCGTACGTGCTGCTGGACGAGGCCAGCGGTGAGGCCCGCGGCCCGGTCGCGAAGAACCTGTCCGAGGCACACCTGGCCGGGCTCGCCGACGCGGTCGGGGCCAAGCCGGGCGACGCGATCTTCTTCTCCGCGTCGACCTCGCGGCGGGAGGCGCAGGAGCTGCTCGGCGCCGCCCGGTTGGAGATCGCCCGGCGGGTGGGCTTGATCAACGAGCAGGCGTGGGAGTTCTGCTGGGTGGTGGACCCGCCGATGTTCGAGCCGGACGACGAGGGGGGCTGGACCGCGCTGCACCACCCGTTCACCTCCCCCACCGCCGAGTGGGAGGGCCGGTTCGAAGAGGCGCCGGGGGAGGCGTTGGCGTACGCGTACGACCTGGTCTGCAACGGCAACGAGATCGCCGGAGGCTCGATCCGTATCCACCGGGCCGACGTGCAGCGGCGAGTGTTCGCGCTGCTCGGCATCGACGAACAGGAGGCGGCGGAGAAGTTCGGGTTCCTGCTGGAGGCGTTCCGGTACGGCCCGCCGCCGCACGGTGGGGTCGCGTTCGGGTGGGACCGGGTGTGTGCGCTGTTGGCGGGGACGGACTCGATCCGGGATGTGATCGCGTTCCCGAAGACCGGGGCCGGGTTTGACCCGCTCACCGGTGCGCCCACCCCGATCACCGCTACCCAGCGGGCCGAGGCGGGGGTGGACGCCAAACCGGCCACCTGATCGCGGTCGGTTCCGGTCGCCGTACCTGGTTCCGAACCGTTCGCGCGTGTTCGCCATCCGGTTCGTACTATTTTTCGGATTTATCGTGGTCTGCGGACTTACACCCCTTACCGGAAAGGAATGTGATGGCGCAGACCATCGACATTCAGGCCGCCATGGACAAGGTGTGCGAGCACGTGGAAGCCAATCAGCGGTTCCTCACCGCCTTCGCGGTGCCGATGGCGGAGATGGCCGGCGCGATCAAGCAGCTGGACCGGTGCATGATCCAGCAGTTCGCGCAGGTGGATCGACGGTTCGATGAGGTCGACCAGCGGTTCGACCAGGTGGATCAGCGGTTCCAGCAGGTCGACCAGCGGTTTGATCGGGTGGAGCAGCGGCTCGATCAGGTCGATCAGCGGCTTGACCAGGTGGATCGGCGGTTGGATCAGGTCGATCAGCGGCTTGACCAGGTGGATCGGCGGTTGGATCAGGTCGACCAGCGGTTCGTGCACCTGGAGAAGACGATGGAGACCCGATTCGGCCTGGTCGACGACCGGCTGCGCAAGCTCGACGCCCGGATGGAACAGCTCGTCGGCTACATCATCCAGGATGAACAGGGCAAGGCCAGCTCCGGCTAGCGAGCCTCCCCTCGTGCCGCAGCGGCGGTCCGCTACCGTAAAGACGGTCTCGCCGCTGCGGCGCGGCCCCGGACGAGGGCGTCGTACCCGGTTAGGACAAGACGACGCGGCCAGGTACGTGTTGGCGGAGGTTTGGCGTCGTGTCTTGGCTCGTCCTGGTGGTTTCCGGGTTGCTGGAGACCGTGTGGGCGATCGCGCTGGCGGAGTCCAGAGGTTTCACCCGGCTGTGGCCGACGGTGCTGTTCGGGGTCGCGATGCTGCTGAGCATGGCCGGGCTGGCCTATGCGCTTCGCACGATCCCGGTCGGCACCGGCTACGCGGTGTGGGTGGGTATCGGTGCAGTGGGGACCGCCCTGTTCGGCATGCTCTGGCTCAATGAACCGGTCACCGTGGCCCGGATCAGCTGCTTGCTTTTGATCATCTCCGGGGTGGTCGGGCTGCGGCTGTTGTCGTGACGCGGTGGGTGACCGCCCTGGCCGGGGCGGTCACCCACCGTTCATTGGTCGGAGTGGAGCGGTACCGAGGTGCGGCCGGCCACCTCGGTGAAGCCGAGGCGGTGATAGAGCCGGGCGGCCCGGTGGTTGTCGACCATGACGCCCAGGGACACCACGTCGAACTCGGCCCGTAGCCGCGCGGCCATCCCACTGGTCAGGGCCGCCCCCAGGCCTCGACCGCGGAAGTCCGGGTCCACCGCCAGGCCGGCGAGGCAGCCGACTCCTCGAGACACGTCCGCCCCGCAGGCGATCAGCCGATCACCGTGCCAGAGCCCGTACCACCGGCGAATGTCCGGGTGGCCGGGGCGGGTGTACGCATCGGGGAAGGCGCGGTCCAGCAGCGCCCGCACCTCCTCCTCGCGCTCCGGCGGGAGCGGCACCGGCGAGGGCGGGTCCGGTGGCGGCGGGAGTGGGCTTCGTGTCCACCGGTAGTCCCAGTGGTCCGGTTCGCCCACCGGTAGGTGCGCGGTCAGTAGCTCCTTGCTGGTCCGAGGCAGGTGCAGCCGGCGGATCCCGGCCACCTCGCCGGCGGCCCACAGGGCGCGGATCAGCCGCACCACGGCGGCGGGGTCGCCCCAGGCGTCCAGCCCGCGCCGGCCCCGACTGTCGTTCAACCAGACGACCGCCAACCCGTCCGAGGTCCGCCGGACGAACCCCCGCACCGGCCCGCCCCCGGTGGTGGTGAGCCGGACGTACGGATGGTGCCCGGTGACGGTGAGGATCTGTTCCCGGTCAATCACATCCCAGGTCGGTGAGTGCACTCGGCTACGGTAGTCGGCCGCGGTGGCGGGCACGTATATCGTCGACTCCGATGGAGTCCGATGCGCTGTTCGCGGCACCCGGGGCGTCGACGCCCGCCTCCGAGGGGTTCGGTGAGCCTCCACCGGATGCCCCGTTGGCGGTGCGCATGCGCCCCCGGAGCCTGGATGAGCTGGTCGGTCAGGATCACTTGCTGGCTCCGGGGGCACCGCTGCGGGAGCTGGTCAGCGGCCAGCATCCACAGTCGGTGATCCTGTGGGGACCACCCGGCAGTGGTAAAACCACCATCGCGCACCTGGTGGCGCGCGCGGCCAACCGGCGGTTTGTGGCCATGTCCGCGCTCACCGCCAGCATCAAGGACGTACGGGCGGTGATCGACACCGCTCGGCGGCAGCGGCGCGCCGGTGGCCCACCCACGGTGCTGTTCATCGACGAGGTACACCGGTTCAGTAAGGCCCAGCAGGATTCGCTGCTGGCGGCGGTAGAGGACCAGACCGTCACGCTGCTCGCCGCCACCACGGAGAATCCACACTTCTCGGTGATCTCACCCCTGCTGTCCCGGTGTGTGCTGCTCACCCTCCGGCCACTGGCTGATGAGGACGTACGGACGCTGCTGCGGCGCGCGGTGACCGACCCCAGAGGATTGGCCGGAGCGGTCCGGCTCACCCCCGAAGCCGAGGACCATCTGGTGCGGCTCGCCGGCGGCGACGTCCGCAAGGCCCTGACCGCGCTGGCGGCCGCGGCCACCAGCGCCACCGCCACCGGTCGGGACGAGGTGGACCTGGCGACCGCGGAGCAGGCGGTGGACGTGGCGGCGGTGCGCTATGACCGGGCCGGCGACGTCCACTACGACGTGACCAGCGCGTTCATCAAGAGCCTGCGGGGCTCGGACGTGGACGCGGCCCTGCATTGGCTGGCCCGGATGCTGGTCGCCGGGGAGGACCCCCGGTTCATCGCCCGCCGGTTGGTGATCTTCGCGAGTGAGGACGTGGGCATGGCGGATCCGACCGCGTTGCCGATAGCCACCGCCGCCGCCCAGGCGGTGGAGTACGTCGGGCTGCCGGAGGCCCAGCTCAATTTGGCCCACGCGGTGGTGCACCTGGCCACCGCCCCGAAGTCGAACACGGTGACCACCGCGCTGGCCGCGGCGATGGCCGACGTCCGGGCGGGGCGGGGTGGCCCGGTGCCGCCGCATCTGCGTGACGCCCACTACCCGGGCGCCCGGGCCCTGGGACACGGCGCCGGGTACGTGTATCCCCACGATGACGCGCGCGGGGTGGTTACCGCCCAGTACCCACCCGATGACCTGGTAGGGGTGGACTATTACCGTCCCAAGGGACACGGTGCCGAGCGGCAGGTAGCGGAGCGCCTGCCCCGGTTGCGGCGGATCATCCGGGGCAACGCGGGGGAAGGGAGCAGCGGGGATGCGCGCTGAGGGAGAGCAGCCGCCGCGGCGGCGTCGCCGAGGCCAGGGCGAGCCGGGGGCGGCCCCACCCGGGGAGGACCTCGGCTGGCTCGCTGACCTGCGCTCCGCCAAGGCACAGCGGGGCGACCTCGGTCCGGAAGGCGGGCCGGGGCCGCGAGCGTCGTCACCGCCGTTGCCGAAGCGCCGCCCGGCGGAGCCGCCGGCCGCGTTCACCCCGCTGTCGGCCCCACCTCACCCACCTAGTCAGGGGCGACACGGGGCCCCGGAGCGTCCGGCCCGCCCCACCTCCGGCGCGCCGGTGGTGCCGAGGCGATCCGCCTTGGGGCGGGCGTTGGGGAGCGGCACCGCCCCGGTGGTCCAGCCCCCGGCGGCGCGTACGCCCCGCGCGGCGGGCGGCTCCCCGGTCCCACCGGCGCGGACATCGCCGGCCACCTCCGGCGCCGATAGTGGTCGTGCCCGGGCGGGGAAGCGCCCGGGGGGCATCGAGAAGAGCCCGGCCGGCCGCGCGGCCTCGGCCGGCGGCGCCCCTACCAGTCGTGGGGCGGCCGCGCCCGGCTCCCCGACCGCTGCGCGCACGCCGACCGCCTCGCGC
>Ga0079224_100000429_pt1 | contig 40804 bp, 70 predicted proteins | sample Stecom2015_FD_80414 | JGI IMG/M metagenome (GOLD analysis project Ga0079224, IMG submission 80414) | Agricultural soil microbial communities from Utah to study Nitrogen management - Steer compost 2015 | ecosystem: Environmental > Terrestrial > Soil > Agricultural land | place: USA: Utah... | reverse complement strand
GTCTCCCGTGCGCGCGCGGGCGGGTGCGCCCCCACCCGGGCGTGCGCGTGCGCGCGAGGATCTTGGGATGATCATTCCGGATCGATCTTGGCGGCGATCATCCGCCGCGCTGCTTCCGCGTCCGGGCCGCCTTCCGGGCCATCCTCGACCTGTCCGAGTGAGTCTTCCCCGCGTTGGCGATCCTGGCGGCCGAGGTCTTGCCCAGGCGGCCCTTCAGTGCCTCGTACACATCCCGTCGGCCGGCCACGATGCCGCGGATGCGCCCTCCCTTGCCCTTCGGCATGGCTATCACCTCCGCTGTTCGGCTGCCCAGCCTCCGGGCTGATGACGCGCGGTCTCCCGGCTGTGGCACGGCTTGCACAGTCCTCTGCCGTACTGCGGGTCGTCAGCGTCCAGGCCCTCAGCCTCCAGCTGCTGCCTCGACTTGGGCCAGTGGTCCGCCTCGGTGGCCGGCGCGCGGCGGCACAGCACGCACACGGGCTGAGCGTCCAGCACGCCGCGCCTGAACCGGTCCTCGTGCCGCTTGCCGTACCCGCGCTGGCTGGCTCCACCGCGGCGCCGCGTGTCCCGGCCGTGCACCGGGCAGGGCTTGCTCTGGTCACAGCCGGGCCTGGAGCACGGAGGAGCGAGACGCGAGGGCATCGGATCCTCCTCCCGCAGGGAATGCCGCACGGGAGGAAGGGCCCGTCGAAAACGGCTAGGGCATGTAGGTGACGGTGACCCTCTTGCGTCGGGCCGCGAGGTAGATCGGAGTCCACAGACCGACGGTGCACACCATCATCGTCCAGTGGAAGGTGATAGCGATCCACCCCATCCGCTGACGTGTCTTGATCTTCGGCATATCGGCCCCCTTGCGTGGTGTTGGCCCGAGGAGCTTAGGGACAACAGCAGCACGAGGGGGCTGGTGTGGCCGTTCTGTGACGATGCGACTTCCCCGTCAGACGCGGATAGCCTGCACGGTGAGCTCGGCGTTGTCGACGTTGAACGCCAGCGTCGTCCCGTAGTCGTTGGGGTCGAACGGCCCGAACACCTGCGTCTCGCCCGCGGGGATGGACTCCTGCCGGGTCGGGGCGGTGAGGCCGTCGACGGACCGCGCGGTCTGGAACGTGATCGTGCGTGCCGTGCTGGCGCCGTTGGTGTTCTTGACGATGAGGATGACGCGGCCATCGTTGGCGATCTGGTTGCCGTTGACGGCGTCGCCCGCGGTCGCGGCCGGGAGGACCGTGCCCGCGCGGGAGGCCTGGACAGGGGCGATGCTGGTGCGGGCCACGGCGGGCCTCCTTATGCGGTGGTCTGGTCGTCGATGAGGCCGAGCGTGTCGAGCGCAGTCAGCAGGCTCGCGAGCGCGGTGCCATCCGAGCGCGAGCCGCCGACGGCCTGCTGCGTGATGGCGGGCTTGCCGTGGAAGCCGAGCCGGTTGCCGTTCGGGTCGATGGTGTGCACGACCGTCCCGTAGAGGCTGGAGACGAACTCGCGTAGGCCGGCGTGTTGCGCGGCGAGCACGTTGGACGCGTAGCGGTCGAACGCGTACTGCGTGCCGTTGAAGCCCGTGCCGGACCAGGTGGAGACGATGAGGTCGGCGCCGGTGGCTTCCAGGTCCAGGGCGCTGCCGCCGCGGCGGAACCGGTAGCCCTTCGCCGTGTCGTGAACGGTCAGGTCGCCGCCGGATACTTCCGCGTCTCCGGCGACGTGCAGGCCGGCGAGCCATGCGGTGCCGTTCTCGATGGCCGCGACCCGGTTGACGGTGTCGTCGACGTAGATGTTGAGCGCCGACACGGTGCTGGCGAGGGCGAACTTGGCGTCGGCCCAGGCGCGGTCGCCGTGCGGGTCGGCCGCGCTGGCGTGGATGCTGACCTTGCTGCTGGCGTCGGCGGCTGCCGCGGTCTGCGCCGCGCTGGCGGAGCCGGCCGCGTCCGCGCCGACGTCTGCCGCGTCCAGGGCTACGACGCCCTGCTGGCCGTTGACGGAGGTGACGAGGTTGGTCGCCGGGTCCCCGGGATCGCCCTTCGGGCCCGTAGGGCCGACGAGGGAGGCCAGCCACTCGGTGACCGTCCCGGTGAACCCCTCGGCGACAGCCACCTCGTAGGCGCTCTTCCCGGGCGCTCCGACACTCCCTCCGCCGGGCGCCTGCGTCGGCACCAGCGAGTCGAGCTGAATCGTCGCCCCGTCGGCGCCCTCGATGGCCGCCCAGAAGGCGAGCCGCTGACCGCGGAGAGGCTGGACGTCGACGTACCAGCGCCAGCCCACCGGGCTGATGCCAGCCGCGTTGGTGGGGATGAGCTGGACGCTGAACGCCCCGTCGACGATGTCGACCTTCCCACCGCCGGGGTAGACCGCGTGCCGCGTCGAGTCGGTGAGGATCGCGGACGGCGTGAGGACGACCTGGCCGCCGTAGCCGGTGCCGGCGACCGCAGCGGGGAGCGTGCCGGTGAGGGTGACGGTCGGCGTGCCGGAGGGGAAGGCCATCATCACCTCCGGCGGTCGAGCCCCGCCGTCCGGGCGGGGGGAATGCAGCGGACGGCGGGACGATCAGGCGGCGCGGGCTGTGCGTCGGTGCGGGCCGCGGCTGTTGCCGGCCGGGTCATCGTGTCGGTGCTTGGCGCCAGCCTTACCTGCGGCCTTGACTGTGGGCAGGTGGTAGAGCGGCTGGCCTCCGGGAAGGTCGACGCGCTGTATCTTCCCTCGCGACTCCCAGACCCGGATCGTTCCAGGCTTGACGCCGGCCACTCGTGCGGCTTCCCAGATGTCGCCGAGGTCGCGCTCGTACAGGTCGTACAGGTCCGGGTTGGCGTGGGCCGGCATGCCACCTCCCCGGTACGCGAGAACCCCCGCCGGTGCGTTCACGGCGGGGGTTCTGGGTGCTCTTGCGACGGGTGTTCCACCATCAATTTCGGAGATTACAGTCCGTGTGGATCACTGGCAAGTAACTACATACCGTCCACTGGGAACCAGTTCTGTCCATCGGGGACCACGGAGCGCGTCCAGTTGGGCGGTCCGAACGCCTCACGCAGTGAGAGGATCTGCTGCTGCAGGGCCGGTCCGGGATGGAAGTACTCCCCGCTCGCCCTGAGTTCTGCGAACTCTCGGTGCCGCTCGAACTCGATGACGGGCCCGCCCGGCTCCAGGGCGAGAACCTCGTTGGGGCGGATGGCGATGAACCGCCCGGCGAGGTCACATGTCGTTCCGATCTTGACGAGGTGGCCGCAGCGCACGTAGTACACCCAGTCCTTGCGGTCGACGTTCTGCTCGACTCCCCGACGCTTCCACCTCGGGACGTCCCCTTCGGCTACCGGCTCTTCAAGCATCGCCTGCTCGACGTGCCACCGTCCGAGTGCCGTCGCGATCTCGACCGCGCGCTCGTCGATCGTGACGCCCGCCTGCTCCATGCGAGCGATGGTGATGAGGATGTGGCTGCGGGCCGGATCGTCGGGGTCGACCTTGTCGGAGTGCGGTATCCGGTCGCCGACGTTCTGCGAGTACTTCGTGCTGTATGCGTCCCGGACACTCGCACGCGGTCTACGAGGATGCGTCATCTGCTGATTCTCCTAGGCGGCACTGACAACGGCGGTCGACTCACTGCTGGTTGTTGGTCCGGGCGATGAGCCCGCGGGTGTTGCTGGTCTGTGTCCGCTGGTCCTGGTGGACGGGCCCCGTGTAGTGGTGGTGGTGCTCCTCGGGCAGGACACCGCGGGCTCGGCGGAGCAGGCCGCCGATGGCGAGGATGAGGGCGACGGGGGCGGCGGCGCCGATGGCGAGCGCGGTGGGGTCGACGTGGCCGAGCGTGTACAGCACGAGGGACACGCTGCCGCCGATCGGCACGGAGGCGACTCCGGCGGCGAGCATGACCATGCTGGCGTCGGTGGCCTTCTGGCTCATGGGCGGCCGGCCAGGCTGAGGGACGGGCGGGGTCGGGCCGACGGCGGGGATGGGGGTGTCGTCGCGGAACGCGGTCTCGATGAGGCGGGCGGCTTCCTTGGCGGCCTCCTCGCTCATCGGGGTGGCGGGCTCGGGCATGGTGGGTCTCCTAGTCGATTTCGCCGGTGCCGTGGCACACGGAGCAGCGGACGCGGGTGGTGTCGTGCAGGCGGGTCTTGAGGCGGTGCTCGCCCTTCCCGCCGCACGCGGGGCAGGGGGTGACGGGTTCGGGCGTGTAGTCGGGGTCGGGCTCGTAGCCGCCGGCCTGGGCGGTCCAGGCCGTCTCCAGCGCGGTGGCCTTGGCCGCGGCGACGGCGTTGCGGCCGGCGTTCTTGATGGGCCGGACGAGGGCCCGCTTGGCGGCGTTCTTGCGGCGCCGCATGGCGGGCTTGATGATCCGCTGCCAGTACACGTCGCGGGCGACGCGCTTGAGGTCGTCGATGGTCACCTCGGGCTGCAGCACCCCGGCGAGGACCGCACCGCCGATCACGATCTCGAAGGTGTCGATGTCCTCGGCCGACTGGCGGCCGGTGCGCACCTCGTCGATGGCCCTGAGGTCGGCGACGGTCAGCATGGGGTGCTCCCAGCTGTGGTAGTTGGCGCAGGTGGCCCACACGGTGGCGAGCGCGTCGATGGGGCCGCGGCCGTCGAGCGAGAACGCGTTGGTGCCGCAGTCAGGGCAGCCGAGGGGGATCCCGTCGAGGGTCATCACCTGGATCTTCAGCTCGATAGCCATTTCGGGATCTCCTTCGCTTTCCGGGTCGTTACGGTGGTCGTGATGGGTCGTGACAGTGCAGGTCAGGGCCGTGATGGGGGTCGTGATGAGCTGTGACGGCGTCACGACCCCAGGCGGAGAATCACGACCCCGTCACGACTGCCGTCACGGCTGTGACCTGCGGCGTCACAACCCCGTCACGGCCTCTCAGGCGGCCTCAGCGACGCTCTCGCCGGTAATCTGCTTGATCGTCTCCAGGCGGTAGCCACGCGCCCCGCCGGTGATCTGGGTGGTCGTCATGTCGATGTCGAGACCCATCGCGTCCACGGCCCGCTTCAGCTCGGCGGTGACCTTCTGCGCGGCCGTGCGCCGGGCCTTGACCTCGTCGTCGCCGAACAGGGACAGCGCCCAGGTGTCGGGGTCGTGGGCCGCGAGGTACTCCCAGATCGCCGACGTCGACAGGAAGCGCGGGTCGTCGTCGGCTGCGAACGCGCCCCGCACCATCATCACGATCTTCGGCAGGTCGGAGCGGAGCCGGTCCGCCTCGGTGACGCCGAAGTGGTCCAGGCCCGCGGCGTCGAGGGAGCGCCGGCCGACGGTGGGGCGGCCTGCCGCGGCGCGCTCCTTGCCGCGACGGGTGGCTTCCTTCACGTCGAGCATCAGAAACTTGTAGATCATCGGCTCGGTGGAGCCGCAGCCCATGATGTAGGCCTTGCCGGCGTCGGCCGGGTCCTCGCCCTGGGCGGGGTGGAGGCGGTCGGGCCGCCATCCGTCGGCGCCCGCGCCGGTGCCGAAGACCTGCTTGATGTCCTGGTGCCGGGACGGGCCGACGATCTTCAGGGCGATCGAGTCGGCGATGGCGTCACCGAGGGAGTCGACGGTGGCTTCCTGCGCGGCCATGATGAGCTGCACGCGGGACTTGCGGCCCGCCCGGAGGATCTTCACCGCGAGTTCCTTCGCCCGGTCGGACAGCTGCGGGAACTCGTCGATGACGAGGACGATCGCCGGGTCCTCGGGGGTGGGCTCCCAATTGTCGTCCATGCCGAGTTCGGCGAACAGGCTCGGCCGCGCCTTCGCGATCTTCAACGCCTTCTCCAGGATCGCCTCGATCTGGCCCATGTTGTCGTCGCCGATCGCCCGGACGCCGAGGGCCTCGGCGAGCGGGGCGAGCCCGTTGCCACCCGGGTCGAGGTCGCCGACGAGAACGTCGGAGCAGGCGGTGAGGATGTCGCCGAGGGTGCGCAGGGTGACGGACTTTCCACCGCCCGAGGAGGCGATCACGAGGGCGTGGACGCCGAGGAGGCTCACCGCGAACGGCTGCCCGTCCATGCGGTATGCGACGACCTGCCTGTCCCGCATGCGACGGCTGTTGGGCCCCCGCTCAGGCGCCGGCGGCATCTTCGCGAACGGGTCGTTCTGCACGAGCCGCAGCAGCACGCGCCCGCGTGAGGAGCGCATCGGCTGGCACAGCAGCCCGTCCTGCGGCAGGTCGAGCGGAGTCTCCAGGTCGGGCGCTTTGGAGACGATGTCGGCCGGCTTGCCCTTGGCCAGGTGGACGGTGACCTCCCAGCCCCAGTCGTAGCGCCGGTTGGCCTCCACCTCCTTCACGTGGATGCCCTCGGAGACGAGGGCGCGGCGCACACACTCGGCGGCTTCGGTGCGGGTGCGGGCGTCAGCGATCGGGAACGGATCCCCGTCCTCGGCAGCGATCTCCACCTTGCCCGGGTCGACACCCTTGGGGCGCCCCTTCCACACGCCGGCCGCGACGGCGGCCATCGCGTACAGGACGCTGATCCACGTGCCGCACTCGACCATCCCGTAGCCGGCGGCACCGGCCAGCGGGGCGAGCGCGGCGCCGCGGGTGATGAGGTAGCGGGTGCGGCGGTCCTTCAGCTGCTGGGTGCGCCGGTTGACGACGGCCTCGAACTGGCTCTCCTTGGCCACGTCGCCCTTGACGGCCTTCAGCTGGGCGCGGGCGGTGCGGATCATCTGCGGGTAGTCGCCGACCATCTTGTCGCGCTCGATGCGGGCGATGTGCCACCAGCCGCGCGCGGACCAGCCGATCCAGATGACGGACGGGTGGTGGCCGACCGCGCGGGCGGTACGGCGGGCGAGGGCGGCCTTGGAGTGGATCCATGCGGGCAGCTGCCGCTGCGGGACCGCGGGCCGCTTGTCGACGACCTGCTCGACGGGGCCGACCACGGTCGGCTGGGTGGGGACCGCCACGGTCTTGCGGTCGGTGGTGGGGGTGGCCATGGCGGGTCAGTCCTTCTTCTGTTCGAGGGCGGCCTGCTTGCGGGCGATGGGGTGGAGCGGGGCGGTCTGGCCGGGCCTACGGACGGGCGGGGTGCCGCCGTTGTTGCGGCGTCCGTCGGGGGCGTCGGGGTCCTTCTTCGAGTGGGTGACCTTTTGGGATTCGACCAGCGAGAAGTCACCCCTTATGGGGGCCTCGGTGACGGCCCGCATCCGGAACTGCGCGGCCTGCGTCAGCTCCTCGATCTCGGGGGTGATGCCGACTGTCTTGGAGCCGGTGACGCGGTACCAGGCGTCGGCCCAGATCTGCTCGGTGACGTACTGGGAGCCGCGGGCCGAGCGCATCGCCTCGGCGACCTTCCACACCTCGGGGTGGTGCTGTTGCCGGTCCGTGTCCTTGCGCTTCTGCTCCTCCAGCGCACGGGCCTCGGCGAGCGCCTTGGCTGCCTCGGCAGCCGCCTCGGCGTCCGCCTTCTCGCGGCGGGCCTTCTCGCGCGCCTTCTTCTCCTCAGCCGCCTTCCGCTCAGCGGCCCGGCGCTCCCGCCAGGACGGGATGCCGTCGGCCTTCTGCGCGATGCCGTGCTCGTAGGCCATGAGCACGATGGGCCCGCCCAGGGAGGCGATGGCGCCGATCAGACCGGCGTTGAAGCCGATCCGGTCGTCGGTCATGCCGCCGTACATGTTGATCGCGGCAGCGATGATCGCGCTGAGCATGATGCCGATCCGGTAGGGCAGGACGTCCCGTCGGTGGGCGACTGCCCAGGCAGCGCCGGCCGCGAGGACGAGGGCGAGCCCTTCGAGCAGGGCGGGGGCAGCGACGAGGAAGGGCCGCTCGCGGTCCCAGAAGTGCATGAACTGCACCGGGGCGGCGATGATCAGGCCGACGAGGTAGATGCCGCGGGCGCCCCACTTCCACAGGTTCTCGCTGCGCTCCTGCTCTGCCAGCTGCTGCGCCTGCCGCTCCGCCTCGTCGGCGGTGGCCTGCTCGGTCTTCTGCTTCTCGGCGAGCGCCTTGGCCGCCTCGGCTTCCTTCTTGGCGAGGTGCGCGACGTGGTCGGCGCGCTCCTTCTCCAGGCGCATGGCGGCGCGCTCGTTGGCGATGCGCTCCTTCTCGGCCTTCTCGGCGGCGAGGATCTTCTCGGCCTCGGCTTCACCCTGCGCCTTGATACGGAGGGCTTCGGCCTTGGCGGCGGCTTCGGTTCGGATCGCCTCCGCCTTGGCCAGCGCGACGGCGTCGAAGCCGCGCTCGGCCACGGCGTGGCCGTTGGCCTTTTCGATCGACGTGGCGGTCACGGTGATCAGTCCTCTCGGGTTCAGCTCGCGGTGACGCGGGCGCGTCGGTACAGGCGGGTGGATTCGCCCTCGCGGGGCGACAGGACGGGGGCGATCCCGCCGAAGTGGTTCTCGCCGGGGCTGGTCGGCTGCCAGGATCGGACCGGCTTGGGCCCGCGGCTGTCGTCGGTGCGGGCCGAGCCGCCTTCGACCTCGTTGTGCCAGGCCATCAGTCGCTCACCACCGGAGCGGCGGGCCGGTGCTTCAGCCAGGCGATGACCCCGCCGAGCGCGAGCACCGGGCCCGGGATCGCGGCGAGGAGCGTGCCTGCGCCGGCGAGCGCCCACATGACCGGGGCGGCGGCCGACGACCACAGGCCGACGGTGATCAGGTAGGCGGCAAGGAGCAGCCACAGGACGATGCGGAGCATGACGACCTCACTGAGGGTCGGAACGGATGGGTGGAGTCGGTGTGGCGCCCCGGGCCGGATCCGATCCGGCAGCATCACGCCGGGACCGGGGCTGGGTGGGTCAGTGGCTGGCCGCCACGGCGGCGCGGATGATGTCGGCGTGGTCGAACGCGAGCGGCGGCAGGTCGCTCAGCGGCCACCACTCGGCGCGGGTGGCGTCGTCACCGGCCTTGATGGGCAGCCCGGAGATCACGGTCAGCTGGTAGGCGACGGTGACGAACCGGCCGCGGGGGTCGCGGTGGGGCTGGTCAAAGACGCCGACCTGCGTCAGCTCCTCGGGGGCCGCGTACACGCTGGCCTCCTCGGCCAGCTCGCGGGCGGCGGCGGCGCGGCTGGTCTCGCCGGGGTCGACGTAGCCACCGGGCAGCGCCCACTGGCCCTTGAACGGCTCCCAGCCCCGCTCGATCAGCAGCACGTGGCCGTCGGTCGTGGTGACGACGACGTCGGCGGTGTAGCGGATGGCCTCAAGGGACTCGGTCATGGTGCTTCCTCTCCGGGTGGTTGGGTGCCGGGCCCAGCTGGGGGATGTACTGGGCCCGGGGGATCAGGGGGTCAGGCCGCGGCGGGAAGGCCGGCGCCGAGGAGCTCGTCGACGAGGGACGGCGCGCCCGGGTTGGACCGGTCGTAGTCGGCGGCCTCGGCCAGCAGCCGCACCTCCTCCGCCCAGTCGGCGGCGGACAGGTAGCGGCGGATCAGACCGGTGCGGTACTCGGAGTCCGACGACGGCGCGGACGCGATCAGGGTGAGCGTGGGCATGACGGGATAGACCTCTCAGGTCGAAGGGGTGTGGAAGAGGGGGGAGCCGCGGACGGCAGACGGGGGGACGGACACCGCCCGCGGCGATAGAGGGGCCCTACTTGGGGCGGTTGGTCGACTGCCGGTTGGCCTCGGCGACCTTGCGCGACAGCTCTGCACGCTCGGCGTCGGTCATGACTTGCCTCCGTCGATGACCCGCAGCAGGATGTCGACGGCTGCACACAGCTTGCCGATCCGGTCCACCTGCCACGCCTTGGCGTCGTCCTCGTCAGCCGGGCGAGCTTCCGGCTCGTTCTCCCGGAGCAGGCGGCGGGCGTGCTCCACGGCCTGGCGGTCGCCGTTGTCCAGCTCGATACGCGACACCATCACCACCGCCTCGTCGCCAGCACCCGGCGGCGGGCCGCGGTCTCACGGGGCAGCGGCGGCAGGTCCCGCGTCGGCTCCGACGGCGGCGGAACCGGCTTGCCGTCGGCGGCCATCACGACCCCGCCTCGATCAGGTGCAGCTGGCCGGCGGCGGCCAGAACGGTCCGGGCCATCGACGGCAGCTGCTGACGCTGCGACCAGGCGTCGCCGTCCAGTCCGAGGCGAGCGGCGAGCGGGCGGCCGTGGGTGAGCCAGGCGTCGTGCTCGCCGTGCCGGGCGTGGTTGCGGAGATAGCCGGCCGCGAGGGCGGCCTCGGTCACGTGGGAAGCGGCCTCGTGGGCGAGGCGGTCGGCCAGGGTCAGCCCCTGGTCCTCGGCGCGGACGGGCGCCGGTACGATCTGGGTAGCCACAGGGTCTCCTCTACAGAACCTGGTGGTTAGGGCCGGCCTGCGAGTGGAGTCGCGGTGTCCGGCCCGTCTTCGTTTGTGAGCACCGGTGGAGCAGTGCGTGACGCTTCGGGCGGTGGAGCGCCGTCGGCTTCAACACCATCTTGAAGGCGACCCGACGAGGTGTCAACACCGTATTGAGAACTGGCGTGTTGCCACCTACGCTGAGGCCATGACAGACGAGTTCACGAAGGCACTGGAGGCGAGAGTCGCCGAAGTAGCAGCCATCGAAGACCCCGTTCAGCGCGGCACCGTAGCCCGCGAGGTCCGCGATCAGATCGCGGCGGCCGACCGGAGCCTCTACGCCATCCAGAGGGAGGCCGTGCAGGAACTGCACCAGGAACGCAGCTGGGCGGAAGTCGGCCGTCTGTTCAACCGCACTAGCTCGTGGGCGGAGGCGCTCGCGCGGGGGCGGAGCGCCAAGCGGAAGCGTGGTCATGCCACCCAGCCAACGCCTTCCATGCGCGCGGAGGAAGGACGCTCCCCCGACACGACAACGCCATAGCGAGCACAACCCGACACCGCGGCGACACCGCCCCGCCGCCAGCCCGCCAGACCCGAGCGCAACGAGCACGGGAGCCCCATTGTGGACGTCGTAGACACGTGGACCGGCCGCACCGCCTGCCTTCTCCAGCAGGCGATGCGGATGACGAACGAGGCGTTCGCCGAACGCCTCGGAATCTCGGAGCGCACCGTCAGCCGATGGCATGCCGCACCCGAGATGGTCCACCGGACCGAGGTGCAGCAGATCCTGGACATCGCACACAGGGAGGCGGGTGAGGAAGTGCAGCGACGGTTCGCGCTCCTGTTGCGCCCGCCTGCCCCGCGCATGGAAGCCCAGGCCCTGCGGGTAGCGATAGCGGTCGTGCTGCGAGGTAACGACGTACTGCTGGTGTGCAGGCGTGGTGACGGCGAGCTGCGCTGGCAGTTCCCGGCCGGCATGGTCAAGCCCGGCGCTGACCCGGCCACGGTGGCCGTGCAGGAGACCCACGGCGAGACCGGAGTGCACTGCACGATCCGCGAGCCGCTGGGCGAGCGCGTCCACCCAGTGACCGGGGTGGTGGCCGCCTACTTCCTCGCCGACCATCTCGCCGGCGAACCGGCGAACCGTGACCCGCTGGAGAACGTCGACGTCGCCTTCGTGCCGCGCGCCGCGCTGACCCGCTTCATCCCGCAGGACCAGATCTTCCCGCCCATCCTGACCGCCCTGGAGGCGATTGCATGACGACCGAGACGACCACCGAGAAGCCGGGCATCAGCGCCGCGATCATCGTGGCCGACGGGAAGGTGCTGATGGTGCGACGCCGCGTCTCCGAGGGCGAGCTGATGTGGCAGTTCCCCGCAGGTGCGATCGAGCCCGGCGAGGGCGCCGAGGAGGCGGCCGTGCGGGAGGCCGGCGAGGAGACGGGGCTGACGGTGAAGGCGGTCCGACTGCTCGGCGAGCGCGTGCACCCGAAGACGGGCCGGGCGATGTCGTACACGGCGTGCGAGGTCGTCGAGGGCGAGGCCCGGGTCGCGGATAACGAGGAGCTGGACGCGGTCGCCTGGGTGTCCCACGGGGAGATCGCCGAGTACGTGCCCTACGGCCTGTTCGGGCCGGTGCAGGAGTACCTCGACGAGGTCTTGCCGCGCTGACGGCAGGGTCGTGCGAATTGCAGACCCCAGGCACGCAGTTCCTGGAAACCCGGCTAGCGTCCTGAAACGCGAACGGCCGGGCGGTGGCGACCGCCCGGCCTGTTCGACCGACGAGTGGCGACTCGTCGATCAGCAACCCAACCTGTCCGGATTGGAGTTACCCATGCAGAGTAGCGGCACGCCCGCGTTAGCGCGCGGCGCTTTGTCGACAGAGCGTCTCCTCGACACTCCTCTCCCCCAGCTGCTCGCCGAGCTGGAAGTGGAGCTGACGGACTCGCCGATCACCGACGCCACGTTCTTCGGCGCCCTGGTCGAGCGCCGGGATGGCAGCCGGGTCCTGTCGATGCCGGTCGGCCGGCCGGAGTTCGAGCGGGACACGGCGGCGCGAATGCTGCTGGCCGAGGGTCTGGGACTGACGGCTCCGCCTGTGCCGGCGCCGCTCGAGGTGTCGCACGCCTGAGCACAGCGAAGGGCCCCGACCGCTGGATGCGGTCGGGGCCCTTCGCTGTTCGGTCAGTGCGTGATGTGCCAGAGGAAGTCGGCGATAAGGACGCCGAGCGCGTAGCCGAGAGGGGCGGCGAGGATGCAGAGGAAGAGGATCATGCGGCTCTCCTTTCGGCGAGTGGCAGCCGGAGTGCCTCGCTGTGCCCGTACTGCGTCGAGCAGGCGGGGCAGCGGATGCCGGCGGTGTCGAGGGTGACGCGGAGGGTGTGCCCGCAGGAGCACTGGACGCCTATGCGGCGGGGCGGCTTCTCGCCGGTGATGATGCGCCGGGCCTGGCCGGTGATCTGCCGGAGTTCGTCGGCGAGTTCCCGGACGGCGGGGTGTTCGTCGCAGATGATCGTCAGGTTGGCGGCGAGGACCCGGCATCCCCAGTCGACGATGGCCTGGACGGACTGGTAGTCGGGAATGTCCCACTGCTCTCGTTCGCAGAGGTCGCGTGCCCAGCCGCCGACGACGCCTTCGATTCCGCCGCGGGCGCGGAGGTCGAGGGCGTCGGTGTTGCACGGCAGGGGCGCGGTGCGGGTGGCGGTGCGTCCGTCGCCGCCGCGCCGGCCGGGCTGAAGGGCGGTGCCGAGCTGCCGGTAGAGCTGCGGGAGTTCGCGCAGGTTGGCGTCGATGCGTTCGCGGCAGCCGCGGTGGACGCGTTCGCGGGCGGGTCGGTCGCAGACGGCGCAGGGGGTGGCGTCGGTGGCGTCGTCGATCACGGCGGTGCTCCTTGGTGCGGGGCGGTTCGGGTTGGGGGCGGTGTGTCTATTCGCCGTGCTTCTCCAGCGGCCAGCGACGGTCGGCCGCGGCGCATTCGGCGACGGTCGGGCCGGCGTTGTGGGCGGGCTGCTGCTCGGGACGCACGCATGGGATCTGGCCGCAGGGGCAGTTCGCGCAGTGCGCGCAGAACGGGTTGTCCTCGAAGTTGCGGTAGACAACGGGTCCACTGCCGCAGCCGCAGCAGCGTTCGCTGTCGGTCGACACTTCGCCGCGCGCCCGGTCGGAGCTCTCCAGGCGGACGGATGAGGCAAGGTCTCGCACGCCACTGGCGAGTTCGTGGAGGGCGGCGGCGATGCGGAGTTCGGGTTCGACGACGGCGAGGACGGCCTGGGCGACGGCTCGACGGGCGGAGAGGGGCAGCCATTCGCCGGCCTGACGGAGGGCGGGGAGGACGGCGTTGAAGGCGCGCGCTTCGAGCTGGGTCCAGCCTCGCGGCCCCTGCTGCCCGCCTGACGGCCTTTCGCGGCCCGCCCCCTCCAACTCCCCGTCCTCCCCCTGCGGGGCGCTCTCGCGGGCGTACAGCCCCTCTAGCGGCGTCTGCTCGGTCATGCGGCTGCCTCCTGCTGCTGGTTGGGGGTTGCGATGTCGTCGGGGCCGATGTCGCCGCGGCGGTAAGCGAGGGCGACGGCGTTGGCCCGGTCGCGGGCGCCGAGGTTGGCGTAGGCCTCGGCGAAGTGCCGGTCCACGGTGTTGCGGTGGATGCCGAGGTGCCGGGCGATCCCGGCGTTGGTGTAGCCGTTCGCTGCGAGGACGATCACCTGGCGCTGTCGGCGGCTGAGCGGCTTCACGGCCGCCTCCCGGGCCGGGGTACGCGTCCGCGGATGTCGAGGATGCCGTCGGCGCGGGCGAGGAGGAGCAGGGCGCGGCGGAGGACGTGGCCGGGGCGTTCGCCGCGTCGGGTGTAGGCGGCGAGGATGGCGGCGGATCCGTCGTCGGGGATCCAGCGGACCGGTGGGCGGGTCATCGGGTGCTCCTTGCGGCGATCCGGTCGGCCAGAGCGAACAGCAGCCGTGCGATGGCGGGCGGCTGGGACCGCGGCTGCGGGTCGGCCATGACGGTGGGCGGGTCGACGGCGCGGCAGGCGTCCTCGGCGGTTTTCCGGGCTTCGGCGGAGGGCCAGCCGCGGACGCTCTCGTCGACGGCGGCGACGGTGGCGTCGAAGATGCAGGCGCGGACGGTCACGCCGCCTGCGCGGGCGGCGGTCACGGCTTGCCGGACGTTGGTGAGGAGTCGGTCGGTCTCGGGGTCACGCATCGGTGGGGGCCTTTCGGTGGAGCGGCTGTGTGCCCGCGCGTGGGGCTGTGGGCTGGCGTTGCGGTGCGAGACCCGCGCGGGGTGCTGTGCGGCCGGGAGAGGGCCGTGTACGCCCCGCGCGGGGGTGGGCTGGGGTCAGGCCTCGGCGGGCTGCTGCACTTCGACGGTGACCGTGGTTGAGCGGCGCGCCAGCCGCCACGTGAAGCCGGGACGCTGTTCGCGGATCCGAGCCAGCCGCTCCTGTGCCCGGTCCGGGTCGGTCTCGTAGCTGCTCGCCTGCTCCCATGTGCCGTCGGGCTGTCGGCACTGGAGGAAGTAGTCGACGTGCTCGCGACGGATCGCCTCCGCCTCGGTGGCGGGCTGCGCCTCGTCGGCCATGCGGCGCAGCCGGTCGGCGATCTCGCAGTGGCAGACCTCGGTTGAGGGTTCGACGCATCCGTGGTCGGGGCAGTGCTCGACGATCCAGTCGGCCTCGTGGCGGACGGCGGTGGGGTTGGTGGGTGGGGCCACGGCAGCAGACACAGCGGCAGGCTCAGGCAGTTTGTCGAACGCTCCGCCGTACATCACCTCCAGTTCGTGCCGCATCCGCTCGTTCGCGGTGCGCAGCCGCCGGACCTCGTCCAGCAGCTCCGGCACAGCGTCAGCCACCGGGTGCGCGGAGCAGCAGGTGATGCCGGTGGGGCCGTGCCTGCGCTGGTAGACGGCGTAGTGATCGGCGATGTCGGCGAGCTGCTGCTCGGTCAGGGGCGAGGGGTCTGTGTCCTCGGGGTGGCCGACGTACCGGTAGCCGTTGCGCGTCGGCCGGAGGCGGTCCAGGCGGATACGGGTGCGCCGGCCGGGCCTGTGCAGATGCGGGTGGACACTCTGCACCACCGCGTAGGAGCCGTCGATCTCGACGATGCGGATCGTGCGGCCGTCGCCTCGCGGGTCGTTGTCCTGCCAGATCTGGCCGGCGGCGGGGGGCGGGGTGGTGTCGGTCACGGGGTCTCCTCAGGTTCGTCCCAGGCGGCTCCCCCGCGCTCGCGGCCGTTGATGATGAGGGGTCCGGCGTGGGGGTTGCGGTCGCGGACGTAGTGGCCTGCGGGCTCGGCGCACAGGGTCTCGGGGTACTGGTAGTGCGGCGTGTGGCACAGGGGCTGTGCCTCGGGTGCCGTGCGGTCGTCGGGCGTCTGGGTTGCCGTCTCGTCGGCCATGCGGCGCACCTGGTCGAGCGCGGCGTCGACGCCGTTGCAGAAGTCGCAGCCGTCATCCGCCTTGTAGCCGCAACTGCCGGTGGCGGTGCGGATGGCGCGCTCCACGTCGGCGAGGACGGCGGACCGGTCGGTGCGGTGGGCGGCAGGGTCGCAGGCTGGGCAGTGGCAAGGGCCGTCGGTGTACTCAGGAGTCAGGCACCCGGATGACGGCAGCACCGCGAGCACCGCGTCGGCGCGGCTGTACGCGTTCTGCACGACGGTCGCAGGGCGGCGCATTGCCCCGTACTGGGGGCTGTTGTTGCTCTCGGCCCACTGCATCAGCGCCTCGGCGATGCGGGCGCGGAGCGCGGCCCGGTCGGTCGTCTGCCGGTGCACCTCGGCGAGGACGGCGTTGGTGATGAGCGAGACAACGAGGCCGCGGCCGGCGTGCGGGTTCTGCGCGGCGGTGGTGACGGCGTCGTGGACGGCGGCACGCACCCGCTCGTCGAGGCTGGGCTGGTCGGCGGGCGGCGATGCCGGGGCGGCTGCGGTCAGCAGTTGAGCGAAGGTGAGCGTGGCGGTAGCGGACTCGTCGTAGGTGGGTGCGTTGACCGCGGTCCAGAAGGCGTCCTTCAGGGCCTGCGGCCAGTGGGCGGGCGGCTGCTGCGGGTTGTCGGTCATGGGGTTCTCCGGTGGGTGGGGCCGCGTCAGGCGGCGGGGTAGGCGCTGCGGAGTCGGCTGGTGATCCAGGCGTGGCCGCAGTCGGGGCAGCGGTAGGCGCTGCGGATCTGGGTGCCGTCGGTGCGCTCGGCGCGCGGCTGGACGTCGCGGCGGGAGCAGGCCGGGCAGGTGTCGGTCATCGTCAGCCCCTTCCCATGGAGCGGAGGCGGGCGTAGTGGCCCTGGAAGGTGAGGGCGACGATGCGGCCGGAGGCGCCGTTGCGGTTCTTCGCGACGATCAGGTCGATCTCTCCGGAGCGGGGGCCGGTGTCAGATCCGTCCTCGGCGAGCGGCCGGTGCATTAGGACGATCACGTTGGAGTCCTGCTCGATGGACGAGGAGTCCTTGAAGTCGGACACCATGGGCTGCCGGCCGACGGCGTTGCGGTTGAACTGGGCGAGGGCGACGACGGGGATCTCGAACTCCATCGCGAGGAGCTTCAGGCCGCGGGAGATCTCGGCGACCTCGTTGGCGCGGGTGCGGTCCTTCTTGCCGTTGGACTCGGGCGTCATCAGCTGCAGGTAGTCGGCGACGACGATCGCCGGGGGGTGCCCGGCGGCGGCCATCCACCGCACGCGGGCCCGGATCTTGCCGAGGGTGAGGTTCGGGGAGTCGTCGAGGATGAAGTTGTGGGCGTTCTGCAGCTTAGGGGCGGCGCGGAAGACTTTCTCCCAGTCGGAGGCGTCGAGTTTGCGGCGGACGAGCCGGTCGACGTTGACGCCAGCCTCGGCTGCGGTGAGGCGGGCCATCAGCTCGGAGCCGCCCATTTCGAGGGAGGCGACGAGGGCGGGCTTGCCGCGGGTGAGGGCGACGTGTGCGGCGAGGTTCATGCCGAACAGGGACTTGCCCTGCCCGGTGCCGGCGCCGACGGTGATGAGCTGGCCGGGCTTGAGTTCGATGATCTCGTTGAGGTCGTACCAGGGGGTGTCGAGGGCCCGCGGGTCGTGGCCGGCTTCGAGTTCGTCGACGAAGCCCATCCACCGGTCGGCGACGGACAGCTTCTCGTCGGCGGGTGCGACGCCCTTGGCGGCGGCCTGCAGGTCGGCCATGGCCGCTTCGAGGATTTCGGCGGCCGTGTTGGCCGCGGTGAGGACGCGCTGGCTGGCCTTGCGGGTGGCGGTGAGGACTGCGCGCAGCTGGGCGTGCTCGCGGATGATCTCGGCGTAGCCGGTGGCGTTGCCGACGATCGGGACGGACTGGGCGAGCTCGTGAAGGTAGGCGGCGCCGCCGACCTTGGCGAGTTCACCGGCGGCGAGGAGTTCGGCCGCGACGGTGATCGGGTCGATCTTCGGCTTGCGGTCGCGGCAGTACATGTCGGTGATGGTTCGCCAGATGGTCTGGTGGCGTACCTCGTAGAAGTCCTCGGGGCCGGCGAGGATGCGGTCGAGGGCGTCGATGGCGGCCAGGTCGAAGAACGTGGAGCCGAGAGCGGCTTTCTCGGCTTCGAGGTTGTGGGGGACGGTCCTGTCGATGCCGTGGTCTTCGGCGACGTCGGGCTCCCACAGGGGCTCGGTCATGCGGCGTGTCCTTTCTGGCTGGCGGGGTGGCAGTCGGGGCAGGGGTGGACTCGGCGGAGTCCGCGGTCGTCTTCGGTTTCGCGGGTGCGGGTGACGGGGTCGCAGTCGGGGTGTCCGCAGTGCGGGAGTGGGCCGCTGCTCCTGGGTCCGGCGTTGGCTGCGGGGGGTAGTCCGGTCCAGCCGCGGACGAAGTAGCGGGCGTAGAGGATTCGGTCGCGCCGGGTGCGCTGGGTGTCGAGCGCGAAGCGGACCATGGCGGGGATGCCGGCTCGTTCGACGGCGGCGGCTACCCGCTTGAGGTCTTCGGGGGGCATCCCCCAGGAGACGGTGATTCCCGCTTCGGTGAGTGCCTTGATGAGCGGCTGGCAGATGGCGAAGGGATCGCGTGGCCGCTGGCCCTCTTCTTCTACTACGTAGTGTTGGGGAGGTGCCCCGGAATCCGGGGCACAACGGGTTTCTTGTGCCCCGGAATCCGGGGCACAAGCCGATTCGGCTTCGGAGCTTTGTGCCCCGGAATCCGGGGAGCTAGCGGGAACTTGTGCCCTGGATTCCGGGGCACAACGGTTGGACGTGGTGTCGCTTTGTGCCCCGGATTCCGGGGCACAAGCGGTAGCCGGGCGCACGTAGCCGACCGCCTTCGGGAGCCGGTACAGGGCGGGCCGCCGTCCGGCTGCCGGCGCCGCCACTTCCAGCTCGCCGCTCTCCACCGCGTCCTTGATGGCCTTCTCGACGGTGCTCTTGGAGGGCGTATTGAGGGCTCGCATGAACTCCCGCTGACCGGCGCGCACCTCGCACGCGGAGTCGCGCACCTGGTCGGCCACGTAGAGCAGCGCGATCCGTGCGTTCCCCTTCGACTGGGAGTGGTTCCACACCCAGTGCATGGCGTCCAAGGTCACGGCGTTGTCCTTCGGCTGGAGCGGTTCATCGGTGGTCTGCAGCTGTGCTGCTGGTCAGGGCCGGTCACGCGACCGGCCGGGCGCGGTCACGCGGCGAGCGCCGTCTGCGGCTGCGGGTCGGCGTGCCGGTCGATGTCCTCGCCGGTGATGGCCTCGACGAGGGCGGCGACGATGACCTCGGCGCAGTTGGGGGTGACGGCGTTGCCGTACTGCCGCACGCGCTCGCGCTTGTTGCCGAGGACGATGTACTCGTCGGCGAAGCTCATGGCCCGCCCGATCTCGTGGGGTTCGAGCATCCGGAAGAGGACGTCGTTGATGTCGACCTGGCCCTGCACGAGGGCGTACCGGTCGCGGGTGGACAGGGTGCCGACGGGCTCGCGGACGGTGCGCGCTGTGCCGGTGCCGTAGTACGGGACGAGCAGCGACTGCCAGTCGACGTTCTCGGGGGTGACGAGCCCGTGGTGGTTGCCGGAGGCGGTGACCGTGGCGAGGGACTCGGTGGCCGGCCGGGCGACCGAGCCGCCGCCTCGGAGCTCGGCGATGAACGGCAGCCAGGCGAGGCCCGTCTCGTTGCGGGCGGTCTGGGTGCGCAGCGGCGCGTTGGCGGAGGCGGGCTCCTTGCCGTCGCGGCCCTCGACGGGGATCAGCAGCGGCGGGATGGCGAGACCGTGATGGCCACCGGACGTCGCCACCGTGGTGAGGGGCTCGACGACCTGACGGACGCTGCTGCCCCCGCGCAGCGCGGTGATGAAGGGAGGCACCGCGAGACCGTCGTTCTCCCGGGTGGTGCGGGTGGGGATGGGCTCGCCGATCGCGGTGGCGTCGTTGCGCCAGGTCCCACCAGCCGGGACGACGAGAGGCTGAGCGAACTTCTTCAGCCCGGCCTCGATGCGGCGCAGGGTCTTCTCAGCGAGCGGCTTGGTGCGGTCGCCGATGCGCTGCCCGGGCAGGGTCCAGTCGATCGCGACGGCGGCGGGAAGGGTCTCGGGTTCGACGATCTGGTTGCGGCAGCTGTGGTTGGGGCAGCGGTAGACGTACTGCTGCCGGTAGCGGCCCATGTCGCGGCCGGGGTCCTTGAACCGCTGCACGGCGCGCACCCACGTCTCGCAGCCGGTGCACCAGGCGCGCGGCCGGAGCCACTTGTCCCAGTCCGGGGTGCGGCGCAGGCTCTCGTGCCAGTACGCCACGTATAGCCGGTCGCGGGACTGCGGCGCCTTGTGCACGGTGCGCGGGTCGGCGTGCATGCTGTTCAGGGCGATGACACGGGTGCGGTAGCCGAGCTTGCGGATCTCGCCGAGCCAGCGGTCCCACTGGTCCCAGGCGCGGACGTCGACGACGTTCTCGACGACGCCCGCCTTGACCAGGTCGCCGCGCTCCTGGACGCCGCGCAGGTACATGGGAACCTCTTCCATCAGCGCGCGGGAGCGCTCGACCTCCTCGGACGGGCCGAAGCCGTCAAAGAGGTCGCCCTGCAGGGACAGGTCGAAGTCGCGCTTCTTGCCGCGGGCGTTCGACCACTGCGGGCACTCCGGGGACGCCCAGAAGATGTCCGTCACCGGCCACTTCTCCACGGGCGCCTCGCGGATGTCGCCGCGGTAGTGGTCGACGTCGGGGAAGTTCGCGGCGTGCGATTCGATGGCCCGCTCCCAGTGGTTCGCGGCGCGTTCCATGCGGACGCCGGGGATGGAGTGCATGCCCTGGCTGGACCCGCCGGCCCCGCAGAACCAGTCCATGACGGTGAGCGCGTCGTTGTCGTGGCGGTACATCAGGCTGCGAGCTCCTGTTCGGTGTGAAGGCGGCGGGTGCGGGTCTTCTGTGCGCGGCGGGCGCGGTCGCGGAGGATGGCGCCGAGCTGGTCGGCGATGTACTTCTCGTTGTTGCCGAGCTGCTTGGCGATCGACGGCACTGACTCGCCGAGGAGGTAGAGGTGCTCGATCTCGGCGCGCTTGTCGGGGTCGCGCTCGTACTTGGTGGCCGGCTCGTAGGGCGGGGCCTGCTCGGGCTGGCAAGCGGGGTCGTCGATGTCGTCCCAGGCGAGCGGTCCGTGCCAGCCGTTGCGGCGGGCGATGCTGCGGGTGTACTCGGAAGGTCCCGGCTGGTGGCTGTGCTGCCGGTAGACGATGGCCAGTCGGCTTGCGACATCCCTTGGGATGGTGGGGACGCGCCCGGCCATGATGTTGAACAGGTAGGAGGGGGTGTATCCGGCCTTCTTGGCGGTCAAGGCGACGGGCCAGCCGATGTGGGCGAGGGCCTGGATGCGGCGGATCGTGCCGGTCGGGTCGACGCGCGGGGCTTCGGCGAGCGGCTGGACGGCGAGGAGAGCCAGGGCCCGGCTGCGGGTGACGCTGGCCTGGCCGTGCAGGATGTAGCCGATGGCGCGCTCGGAGACCCCGGTCATGGTGGCGATGCCGCGGACCGTGCGCCCGCTGGCAATGAGGGTGCGGAGGTGGGCGGCGACGGTCCGGCCGGGGATGACAGCGGGGATGCCGCGGAGCCGCTGGAGTTCGTAGCGCTTGCGGTAGTTGCGGTCGGCGGTGCGGCACTCTTCGCGGCGGCAGCCACGCCTGTAGCAGGCGTAGTCGGCGACGTGGTCGGTGGTGGTCACGGCTGCGGGTTCTCCTTCCGGCTGGCGGTGGGCAGGGCGCTGATGCGGCGGCAGGTCCAGAGGGCGTCGGTGTCGGTGCCGGGGCGGTTGTCGGGTGCGGCGGGGAGGTGGTGGCGTTCGCGCCAGAGGGTGCGGGCGGCCATGACGGCGCCGGGTGCGAGGACGGCGACGGGGATCCAGGCGAGGCCGGTCACGCGGCGGCCCTCCTGGTGGCGGCCCGGGCGGCGCGCTGGACGGCTATGCGGTGGCCCTTCGCGGTGAGCTGCCAGACGCTGATCCGGTGCCCGTGGGTGTTGGCCTGGGTGGAGGGCACCATGCGGCCGGTGTGCTCGATGACCCCGCCGGCCCGGAGCGCGTTGATGGCGGCGCCGAGGTAGCCGTGGGACAGCTCGGGGAGGACGTCGCGGAGGTCGTTGCACGAGAACTCGGTGAAGCGCTGGCCGAAGTGGAAGACGGCCTGCTCGACGAGGAACTGGTCCCAGCTGGACTGGTCGGCGATGGTCTCGAGGAGGAAGTCCTTCTCCGCGTTGGCGAGGCGTTCGGCGGGGGTGAGGCGTCGGGCCATGGTGGGCTCCTTGCGGGTGTGGTGTTCTGGTGGGGCGGCCTCCCGCCTGATTGCGGCGGGCGGGAGGCCGGAAGGTGGGCGGTCAGTCGACGAGCTCGCCCTCGATGGGGCCCTCGTCGTAGGTGGGGTCGGCGTCGTCCAGCGGGGACGGCTGCGGCATCTGCGGGGCGCCAGCCATGGACGGGGCGGCCAGCTCGCCGGCGACTTCGGCCTGTGCGCGGAGCTGTTCGCGCATGTACTCGGCGGAGGTGGGGACCCACTTGGCGAGCTGCCGGACGGCCGACTTGAGCCACATGGCTTCCTCGCTGGTCTGCCACGGGCTGTACTCGGAGTCCTTGCTGTCGGACTTGGCGCGGATCTCCATGACCCGCTGGCGGTTGAGGACGACGACCTTGGAGACGGCGCCGTCCTTCATGACGGCGTAGGCGTACACGCCGACGAGGGGGCCACGGTCGCCGCCGAACCAGTCGATCTCGTGGACGGGCCGGTCGTCGCGGCCGGGCACGTAGCGGAAGGTGTCGCGCTCGCGGACCACTTCGACGATGACGCTGGAGACGGCGCCGGCCCGGTAGATGAGTTCGACGATGCCCTGGTAGCCGACGATCCCCTTGATGATCAGTTTGTAGCCGTGGGCCTTGCTCTTGCGGGGGGTGAGGTAGAACTGCTCGGTGCCGGGCTCCAGGCCGAGGCGGGCCGCGGTCTTGAGCTCGCGGAGGAAGACGCCGACGTCGTTGCGGGCGGCCCGCTCGAGGTCTTTGTTGCCGCGGATGGCGCCGACGGCGAGCCGGATCCACTGGTCGGCGTTGACGTGGGAGGGGACCAAGGCGGCGTACTCGTCGCGGTACTGCTCGATCTGGGCGGCCGGGCCCTGGTCGCGCTTCTCGATGGCGTTGCCGATCTGGCTCATGCTGCTGCGTCCTTGCTGGTGTAGGGGTTGAGGCTGTAGGTGGCGCCGTCGCGGACGGTGCGGTAGGCGATGCGGCGGCCCTGGCAGACGGCCCGCTTGGCGTTGCCCATGTAGTCGAGGACTTCGCCGCGGACCTGGGTGAGGTCGGCGGAGGCGCGGGCCACGTCGGCGTAGGCGGCGTCCCAGCGGGCGGCCAGCTCGGCGGGGATCTCCACGTCGCGGTCTTCGAGCCCGTCGACCTGGGCGCGGATCGTGCGGTAGGTGTCGGTGGCCCCGTCGATCGGCGGCCGGTTCCCGCGGCGCACGTCGTCGAGGAACCGCTCGGCGGCCCCGCGGAGGATCCGCGCGTCGTCCGCGTCGTACTCGACGACGTACTCGCGGTAGTCGTGGCCGGAGATGAGGACCGCGAAGTAGGTGCGGCGCAGGCCGAGGGTGTCCATCTGCCACATGACCTGGCAGCGGTAGTGGACCGGGACCTCGTCGCTGCCGGACGGGCCCCACTCGTCGCCGAATGGGGACGTCTTCACCTCGAGCAGGGCGTCCGCCTTGTCGGGGATCTCGAACTCGTTCGCGGGCTGCGGGTAGATGAGCCGGTCCGGGGTGGCCCTCTGCCACTCCCGCTCGCGGTGCCGCCACGTGCCGGCCGGTGCGGCGAGCTGGCCGGGGTGCTCGTCCTCCCACTTCTGGGCGACTGCATCCTCCAGCCGGTTGCCCCACTCGACTGCCGGGTTCATCTCGAACGGCGGGGTGGGCAGGCCGGCCTTCTTGTGCCAGAGGGTGAAGCGGGACATCCACGGGGAGAGGCCGACGACGGCGGCAATCTCGGTGGCGGTGATGGTGAGGCCGGTGCGGGCCTCCTCCCAGGCGGCGGTGCCCGGGGTGAGGTGGCCGATCAGGATGCCGTCCGGTGCGGCATACGGGTGGTGTTCGGTGCTGCTGGTGCTCATGTGAGGCTCCTGAGGGTGTGCTGAGGGAGGGCCAGCTCCCCGGACGGGGGGGGGTGCCAGGGAGCTGGCCCCGGGTGCCGCGGAGCGTGGGGGCGCTCGACGCGGCCGTATGGGGTTGTGGATCAGGCGGTCAGGTGTAGGCGGGGTTCTCGCAGCCGGCCCAGGCGATCCGCTCGTACAGCTGGTCCTGGTCGATCTCGTCGCGAAGGGCGGCGACGTCCTTCGTCCAGTCGGCCATGTCGGCGATCTTGCGGGCGCAGCGGATCGCGTCGTCCTCGTACATGGCGGAGGCGATCAGCAGGCCGGAGTGGTGGCCGACGCTCCAGCGGAGGTGGCTGAGGGGCTCGACCTCGTCGGGGATCTGGTAGACGAACAGGCCGGGTACCGGGCTGGTCGCGGGCACCGTGTACTCGCGCACGTCGGTCTGGAAGGTGTGGGTGATCTGGGTCGTGACGGACAAGGTGTCCCTCCGTGGGATGCTGGTGTCGGACCCCCGGGCGGTTCGAGCGTCCGGGGGTTCTTGCTGCGCCGCCCGGCCGGCCGGTGTCATCCAGCGCGGGCGGCGGGTCAGATGGCCTCGATGGGCTGGGTGTCGTCGTCGGGTCCGATGCGGCCGGGGTCGGTGACGGGGCCGAGGAGTCCGGCGTCGCGGGCCGCCCACAGGGGGCGGACGTCGATGGGGCCGGTGGCCTGGTCGGCGGGGTCGCTGGTGTCGCGGACCCACGACGGCACGGTGACCGCGTTGGCGTTGGCTTCGGCGGCGAGCTGCGGACCGAAGCGGGTGCGGAAGCGGAGGACTTCGGCGCGAAGTTCGTCGTTCTCGGCGCGGAGGTCTTCGATGCTGGCGAGCTGAGCGACGATGACCTCCTCGGCCTCGGCCTGCCGCGCGTGGGCCTCGATGAGGCCCTGCTCCAGGAGCGCGATCTCGTCTCCGGCGGCGTGGAGGTTCGTGAGGAGGGCGATCTCGTTCTCCCGCAGCCGCTCCACCTCGTCGACTGCGCGACGGCGGCCGCGGCCCTTCAGCGCGGGGATCAGGTCGGTGATGGTCACGACTCCTCCGCCCGCAGCTGGGCGGCGGCCGAGGCGAGGAGGACGACAGCGTCGTCCTTGTCCCGTCCGGGCTGCTCGTTCCACACGACGACCGACGCCGCGTCGACGTGCTGCAGCAGCAGCTCCTCGGCGGCGGCGACCATGGGGCTGCCGGCGTAGCGGGGCGTGCCGTGCGCCGCCGTGTTGAGGGCGCCGATGACGTCGACCCGGCAGTCGGCGAGGGGCATGCCGGTGGCGGCCTGCTTGGTGTCGTACAGGTACCGCTTGCACAGGCCGTTGCGGCCGATGATCGCGGCGGCCTTCTCCAGTACCTGGATGAGGTCGGTGCGGGTGATGGTGGTGGTCACTGGTCCCCCAGGAATGCGTCGTCGATGTCGATGAGCCCGGCCTGGATGGAGGCGATGAGGTCGGGGTCGGTGATCCAGCGGGGCACGGGCCGCGGGACCAGGCCGAGGCCGGACAGCAGGCCGGGCACGATGACCGGGTCGGCGGTGGCCGGGGTGGGCGGCAGGTCCAGCGACGCGGTCATGAGGCCGTGTCCTGCTCGTGGAGGCGCAGCCAGGCGCGGCGGCGGGCGTAGTGGGCGTGGACCCGTTCGATGCGCTCCACGTACTCGGAGGGCGTCCACGGCTTCGCCCCGCGGGCGCGGCGCGCGAACTCCTCCTCGACGCGGGCGAGCGCGTCCTGCTCCAGGTCCGCCAGCGGGCGGGGCTCGGTTGCGGTGGCCATCACGACTCCTCGTCCGTGGGCAGGCGGTCCTGGCAGTCCGGGCAGAGGCCGGTGATGCGCCACTCGGTCTGGTAGCGGGCGGCCTCCGCCTCGTCCCAGAACACGCGGGTCGTGCCGTCGGAGGCGATGAGGGGCTGGCCGCAGCCGATCGGCTGGAGCAGGCAGCGCTCCTCACGAACGGCGTCGGCGGGCAGGTCGCCGCCGGACATGGCGGCCAGGAAGTCGGCGATGCTCACAGCGCGCCTCCCATCTCGCGGAAGCGGGTGTCGCGGGCGGCGCGGTCCTGCTCGGCCTCCCACCAGCCGTAGATCAGCGCGTCCAGGGCGGCGGGCTTCAGGTCGTCGGCCAGGTCGGCGAACAGGCGGGCCGGGGACGGGGCGGGCATCGGGCACCGCCCTGCATCAGCGCGTCGATCGCGGCGACGGCGTCGGCGACACCGCGGTTGTAGGCGTCGTCGGTCTCGTCGCCGGTAGCGTCGGTCAGGTACTCGCCGCGCGCGGCCTCGATCGCCTCGCGCAGGGTCTCGGCGCGGAAGGCGTCGACGACGTAGTTCGCCGTCTCGTCGGTGCGGGCGCCGCCGTGACGCAGCATCGCGATCAGATCGTCGCGGCGGGTGGGCTTGTTCTGAGAAGATGTGGACACGGTCCACGCTCCTGTTCTTCAGGGTTCGGGTGGTGTGGATCGCGAGGTTGGCGCGGGCTTGGCGGTTACGCGTCGACCTCTGTCATGCCGCGTCAGGCGGCGGCGGGCTTGGCGTACTTGTTGGGCCGGTACTCGCCCTGCTTCTGGATCTGCCGGATGTGGTCTGCGGTCAGGCGCGGGGACTTGCCGACGCGGGTGTGGGGGAGGCGCCCCTCGCGGATCCCGTCGAGGACCCAGTGCTCGTTCTTGCCGAGGATGTCGGCGGCCTGGGCGGGCGTGAAGCAGCGCAGCTCCAGCACGGCTGCGGTCTGCTGCCTGGCGAGCTGTTCGACGATCTCGGTGAGCCGGAGGATGAGTGTGTGCTCGTCGGCGGCCGGCTGGTCAGTGCGGGTGCTGCCGGTCGGCGGGGCAAGGCTGGTCCTGGTCACGATGCCTCCTTGTGCGTTATGGCGTCGATGGGCACGTTCAGACGAGCGGCGTAGCGGTGCAGGGTCTCGTCCCCCGCGCCTTGCTGGTTGCGTTCGACGCGGGAGAGGAAGCCGACATCTCGGCCAATGTCTTTGGCGAGTTGCTGAAGGCTGATCCCTCGTGCCTCGCGGATGGCCTTCATTGCGTCCCCGTTGGGTTTCACGAGACACAACGTAGACCCAATGGCATGCAATGACAAGCGGAAGAGTTCGGTTTCCTTGGGTGCTCGTTCGGCTTTGTTGGGTGCTTCCCTGGATTCCTTGGGTGTCCAGCGGGGCGTTGAACTGTGAACTATGCCCAGAGGTGCACGGCGCGCACAGGTGCGCTTACGGCGCGCGAGCGCAACGAGGGGTCATTGAGGCAACAAAAAGGGCCCCCACGAGACCGATCAATCCTGGTCAATTGAGTGACCCTCTGGGTGCGTGTTGCTTCGCAGTGCGGCATGATGAGGCCCATGACAGAGGACCGGACCAATCTGCTCTGGCCAAAGCTCGCCGCCGCTGTCCGCGCGGCCCGCGAGGCGCGCGGCCTGTCGCAGGTCGCCCTCGCGGACCTCGCAGGCATCAGCGAGGGGAGCGTCCAGAACCTCGAAGACCCGACGCGCCGGCCGTCCCGCGTCCCCCCGTCACTCGCGAAGGTCGAGCCCCACCTCGGCTGGGCCAGGGGCTCAGGGCTGGCCATACTCCGCGGCGGCGAGGCCACCCCGGCTGCCGCGCCCGCCGGCTCCGCAGGACACGGCGAGGAAAGCCGGCTGCGAGGCAAGCTGCCCCTACGGATCGTCGACGAGCTGGAAAGCGACGACCCGCTGCTCGACTCCGCCGTCATCCACCTCCCGGGCGCCGAGGGGGTACGCATGACCGTCGTCGTGCACGGCCAGCCGGACGCCACCCCGGAAGAGATTCAGAAAGCGCTCCTCGCCTGGCGTCGCGCCGAGAGCCGGCTGCATGGACTGCCCGAGGAGCCGGACCGCTCAGCAGTCAACGGCTCGTAATCAGATACACACAACTTGCACACAAACCCTCCCGCAACTCGGCGAACTGTGGTCTGATACCGGCACCACAAAGGGGGGCGCCTGCAGTGGTCGCGGTCGTTGGGGGACCCATGCCTGTGCGCGTACATGCCGTGGTAGGGATGCCGTTCGGCGTCCAGGTCTGGATCATCGAGGGCCGCGACAGCGGTGAGCACACCCTGTACATCGACGCCGGGCTGATCGCCAGCACCGGCGTCGAGGCCCTGGAGCAGGCGTTCAACGCCGCAACCTCCGGGCGGCGCCGGCTCGACGCAGACGAGGTGTACTCCACACTGCGGACAGTGACAGGCTGATCAAGCTGGCTGCCGAGGTGACACATGGCGTATGGGGAGAAGCGCACCTACGACAAGCGGGCCCGCAAGTGGCGCTACCGGGGCCGCTACAAGCTGCCCAACGGCCACTGGGGATCGGTATCCCGCGACGAGCACGGGCAGCCTTTCTACAGCGAGCGGGCCGCGGAGCAGTACGCGCACGGCCTCGAGGTCGACGTGCGGCGCAAGCAGTTCATCGACCCCCGCGACGGCCGCATCACCGTCGCCGAGTGGGCCGAGAAGTGGCTGGCGTCCATCGACGTGCGACCCCTCACCGAAAGGGAGTACAGGGCCCGGCTGAAGAACAGGATCCTGCCCCAGTGGGGTGATGTCGCCGTCGGTGATCTGTCCCCTGCGGCGATCGCCTCCTGGGAGAAGGAGCTGCGGTCCAGGCTGTCGGCGAACTACGTCGACGCCGTCATCGGGACGTTCCGGACCATGCTGGCCGACGCGGTCGTTGAGCGGATCCGCAGCGACAATCCGGTGGCGCCGCGCAGGACGGGACGCCGGGGCCGCTATCAGCCCAAGCCTCGGGACGAGCGGGCCTTCGCCACACCCCGCCAGGTGCTGCTGATCGCGAGGCACGGGCTTGAGGCCTGGGGTCTCAATGAGTTCGCGATCGTCCTCACGTCCGCCTACACCGGTCTGCGGATCGGTGAGCTGGCCGGCCTGCACAGAGACCACCTCACCCTCGACGACAACGGCACCGGCGCCCGGCTGCACACCGTGCAGCAGTCCCAGTACATCGAGGGCAAGTTCCGCGAGGTCGAGAACAAGTACGCCTCCGAGCGAGGGCTGATCCTGCCGCCCTTCCTGGCGGAATTGCTGCGGGAACTCGTCGACTCCCGGCCGAAGACCGAGTGGGTGTTCACGGCCCCGAGGGGGGGGCGGCTCCTCCGGGGCGGGGATTGGTACACGTCCGTCTGGCAGCCGATGGTCAGGGGGCGTGCACCGCGGGAATCCGCCCTGCACGTGACTCCCCGGACCGGCCTCCGTCCCGTACTGGGGGTGGAGGGCCTGACGCCGCACGGCCTGCGGCACAGTCACAAGGTGTGGCTCGATGAGGGAGGCCACCCGCGGGTGGCGGTCGAGGCGCGTATGGGGCACGTGCTGCAGGGTGTCGAAGGCACCTACTCGCATGTCACCCTGAAGATGGAGCTTGCCATCGCCGATCAGCTGCAGCGCCTGTGGGAGGCCTCGCAGAGGGTCGTGGTTGACCGGCGCGAGTTCGGCCCGTATCCGCCACTCACCCCCAGGAGAAAACGATCTCCCGGAAATCTCCCAGGCAGCGCCTGACCGCAGCAGGGAACCCGAAGACGCCCCCTCCGGAGACCGGAGGGGGCGTCTTTCGACCGGGTAATCTACGCGCGTCTTGCTGCTGTGAGGCCTTACCGGATCTGCATCCCCGACAGGGTGCGGGCGATGACCAGGCGCTGGATCTCGCTGGTGCCCTCGAAGATCGTGTAGATGGCAGCGTGTAGGTGTACTACCAGCGGGGTGTAGCCGGGCTGCCGGAATCACTGGGCAAAGCCACCCGGTTACGCCGGGTTCCTCTGGATTGCTTTGGGTTGCTTCCGCATGATCATCTCCCAGGGATCTCCCACAAAAGCATGCTCCCCCCTCCCGAGCAGGGCGGGGGGAGCGCTCGCGTCGACGGCCACAAAGGGGGGCGACCGATTGCAGCCCGTCGACACGCCTTTCGTGGTCGCCGGCCTGTCGGGCGACCACGCATAGCTCGAACACGCGTTCGACGCATGGACACTACACCCAAGTGCCTGGCATATGCCAGGCGCTACCCCAGCACGCAAACACCCAAGATCAAATAATGCCCGGCAAACCGGGCTGACTTATGATCATCTTCGGCAGAGCGTTGCACCCGTGCCGACCCTGCCCGATGACGACGAGTGGCTCGCCCGCGAGCGCCGCGCCATCGGCGACCGCATTCGCATCGAACGCCTCCGCCAGAACCGCACTCAGGAGTCCGTCTTCCTGGCCGCTGAGGTGAGCCGATCCGCATACCAAGCCGTCGAAGCCGGCACTGCTGACGCCCGCATCAGCACGCTCCTGCGCATCGCCCAGGTGCTGGGGGTACACGTCACCGACCTCCTTCGCTGACCGTCGCCACACAGCGACACCCAGTCAGGTATCCGGCATCATGGCAGGTAAGCGTGCGCTGTGCATATATCTGTGCGGACTTCGTGTGGGCCGTGTGAAACCGTGACCTGTGGTGACCCGTTGGCCATGGCTATCCGCGCAGCTCCTCGAACCCCCACGCAGCACATTCCCGCCACGCTTTCCACAGCAGGTCCGCCTCAGTGCAGTGGCGGTCGATGTCGTGGCAGTCGGCACATCCACGACTGTGCTGCAGGAGCCGCGCCCACGCCTTCTTCGGGGTGGGAAGGTCGCCCCTTCCGACGACCGGTCGGCCACTTCCCGCCGGAGGCTCGTCGTCTCTACCCTCGACCATGTCGACGCTCCGATCGTCGGCCACGCCCCCGGGCCGGTCGCACGGCCGCGGGGGTCACTCACAACGTCACCGTACTACCCCCTGCCACCCCCAGGGGTAGCTATGCCGCGTCAGGGGGCGTGACCTACGGTCCACTGCCGTGATCATCGACAGGGAGGGGCCCGTACCCCCGTACCGGCAGATCGCCGACGACCTCCGGCGGAAGATCGAAGACGGAACGATTCCCCCCGGCCGGCGCATCCCGTCCATGGTCGAGATGGAGCAGGAGTACGGCGTGGCCCGCGACACGCTCCGAAAGGCCACACAGGTACTCAAGGGCGAGGGCCTGGTCGAGACTGTGACCGGCATGGGCATCTACGTCGTGGACCGGGGCAAGCCGTAGCCGCTGTCAGAGCCGGCCGATACGATCGGCCGCATGCCGACCACTCCCCCGGCTGAGGGCCGCGCGCGGCCTGCCGAGGTCGTGGATGCGGAAATTCGTGCCCTGCTGGTCGCGACGGGCGGCTGGCTGTGGGGGCCGACCCGGGAGCGCTATGAGCAGCTGCGGGACGAGTGGGTGCACGCCACGCGCTGGACGACCGCGGCTTAGAGTCGGCCGCACCCGCGCCAGCGTAGTGATCACCGTCCGCCCCACCCCCGGCCTGGCGGGAGTGGCGGAAGCTGGCCGGCGAGGTGCAGGCCGCGGTCACCGAGCACGCGAGCGAGCAGGGACTCGGCAGGTACGACGTCGAGATGGACGTGAAGAAGAAGGCCCGGCACGCGGAGGCCGCGGCTTCCTGACGCAGCAGCGCCCCGCGCCGGTGCATCACGCCGGAGCGGGGCGGCCAGTAGCAGACCCGACTTGGTAGTCGAATGCTGATGGATCCAGGCTAGTCCTCGGCACTGACAGTGCCGGGGCGCGTCGACAGCACGTAGGTGTCGGCGGTCAGTTCCTCGTTGGGGAAGTCGGCCGCGTCCAGCTCGTCGCCGAGGTCGCCGTCTGCCGGGGTCGTCTCGTGATCCATCGCGCCAGGATGGCAGACGCTCAGCGCTCGTTCGGCCAGGTCGTCAACGTGCGGCCGGCCTTCTCGTCGGTGAGGGTGATGCGCGCGCCGGGCCTGCCCCAGGCGCCGATCCACTGCTTCAGCTTGTCGCGGGCGACGGGCTCACTGTCCCACCAGCCGTGTTGTGCTGGCCGGCCGTCGACGGTGAGCAGCAGGTGGTAGCGGCCGAGGCTGGTCACTCGGAGACCAGGGCGTCGGCTGCCAGCTCCAGGCCCGCGGCCGCAAGGAAGTCGTCCAGCTCCATGCAGCCATCGAGGCGGTCGCCGGTGTCGAAGCGGGCGACATCCCCCTCAGCGAACCGGCCCCACGTGTCCGGATCGGGGCTGGGGAAGGCGTCCACGGTGCCGATGCCGGACCGGTATCGCAGGTAGAGGTACTGCCCGTCGACTGTCCACGCGTTCCACTGGGACGGACAGGCGCTGCAGGTCTCGATCACGCGGGCCAGCTTCATCATCGACTCCTCCGATTGACCCAAGGATGGCAGAGGCCACCGACAGCTCTAGAATCGAACACATGCACGACCTGCCGCCCGACCTGCTGCGACTCCGCACCCTGGAGACCTGGCTGACCCTCGTCCTCGCCGACGTGCGGCGGGCCATCGCGGCGGCCGAGCAGCGGGAAGCGGAGCGGCAGCGCGGCATCGAGGCCCGGCCGCCCGCCCCGGACTGGCTGCTGGAGGTAGGCCTCAACCGGGACTCGCCGCCCGTCCAGGTCCACGTCGGCGGCTGCTGGAACTCGGGGAAGCGCCACCGCGGCGTGACCCGGGACGACGCGCTGCGGGCCCTCGCCGACGGCGTCCGCGCGTGCAGCGCCTGCCGGCCCGACACCGAGCTGGGATACCTGGAGGGATGAGAAAGGCCCGCCTCGACGGGGGGCGAGGCGGGCACAGAGGCAGTGTGGCACGAGGGGCTGACAGGACGGGCGCCTTCCGTCTACCGTGACCGGGCGGCCTGCCTCGTTCGCAGCGACCCCTTCGGGGGCGTGGGGAGTAACCCCTCGGCAGGCCGCACCTCTGTTTACAGCCCGATGTCCTCCGATGCGGCGTCGGTCCACTTGTCGGCTTCGCGGATGTAGCCCCAGAAGGCGGGGCTGTTGGCGGCGTGTCCGGACTGTGCGCGGATCTTCTCTTCGCGCTTCCCGGCTCGCCGGCTTGTGGTGATGAATCCGGCTCGCATGCTGTGGCCAGTGAGGCGGACGGACAAACCGGCGCGTTGGGCGTTGCGGGCGATGATCTCGCGGACGGCTTCGGGTGAGAGCGCACGGTCGCCGAGGCGGCCATGGACGGTGATGGGCAGGAAGGCGGGGCCGGTAGTGATGCCCACGGCGGCGCGCCAGGTGAGCCAGGCGCGGACCGGGCAGGTGTCGGGGTTGCGGCCGTAGCCGACGACGACGTCGCGGGGCGGGCGGCCTTTGACTGCGGGCACGTGGACTTCGAGGCCCTGGCTGACGTGGACGATGGCCTCGGCGCGGAGGGCGGCGACTTCGGCGGAGCGTCCGGCGATGGCGAAGGCCATGAGCCAGAGGGCGCGGTCGCGGAGCCCGGTGAGTCCGTCGGCGACGGACGCGTTCATCTGTCGGAGCTGTTCGGGGGTGGCGGCTGCGGCCTTGCCACGTCCGCGCGCCATGCGTTCGGGGTCGTTCTTCAGCGGCTTGAGGACTTGGCGTGCGGCGACGGTAGCCGCCTTGGGGACTTCGACGCCGTGCTCGTTCCGCGCGGTGACGGTCACGCCGGTGATCCTGCGGTCGATGCTGTTGGGTGCGGCGAGCTTGATGGTGTCGAGCCAGACGACGAACCCGACGAGCGTACCCTTCGTGACAGCGGTCGACGGCAGGCGGCTACCGGTGCGTTCGGCAAGCCAGTCGTGGAACTCCTCCCACAGCGCCCAGTCGTTGGCGTAGCTGCGCTTCGTGTTGTGGGGGCGGATGGCTTCGAGGTGCTTCTCGGCTGCCTCTTCCATGGCGGCCAGGACGGCGAGCGTCGCAGCGTCGTAGGCGGCGGGGGTGGCGTCCGGCTGGCGCGGGACGAGGCCGGTCACGCTCAGACCGCCTTCCGTCGATCCTCAAGGCGAGTAATTCCGTGCGCCAGGTGCTCCGCGCGGTCTGCCGCGGCGAGGAGCGCCATAGCGAGCCGCCGCGCGTCGGAGACGTACATCGGCACGAAGTCCTCGCCCGGGAACATGGACTCCGGGGTAGACACGTGGACCATGCCGTCCGCCGTGTCCTGCTCGTCTATCGCACGAACGACCCAGACGTACTCACGACTGCCGTAGGGGTGAGGCTGCTCGCGCAGGTCCCACTCGTGGCCGGGCATGGAGTGATCGGGTCCGTTGATGCGGGTCGGCTTGGGGCGCTCGGCGCTGCCAGCCATGGCCGTGAGGCGCAGAAGTTCGCGGCGGATCTCTCCGAGTGTCAGGTCGTCAGCCATAGCTAATTGTACCGTTTTTTCGCCCGCGATATGGCATGTTATCGAGAGCTGAGCGGCTCAACTCCGGTGTGCAGAAAAGGCGAAGCGCCCCCTCCCAAAGGAGGGGGCGCTGCCGCGAGGCGGGGCCGGAGTCGAACCGACGTCCATGCCGGGTGTGACCCCGGCTGCTCTGTACCCGGTGAGCTACCCGCTTCTTCAGGATGGCACAGTCACGCGGGTTCGTCGGGCTGGTATCCGTTGGGCAGGTCGGGGTAGACGGGCTTGGGGGTCGGGGGTGGGTCTGCTTGGCCGAGGCGGACGAGGGTGGTGGTGTCGGCGGCGGTGTCGTCACGCCGCGGCGCGACCGGTATCGGCTCGGGCATCTCACACTCCAGGGGGCGTTGTGGTCAGCGTGCGAAGAGGCTGAAGGCGCCGGTGGCAGCGCCAGCCACACCAGCGAGGACGCCGATCGTGGGCAGTGGCCACCGGGCCCGCTCCAGGGCACGAATGCGAGTCTCGTGGTCGGCGACGTCTTTGCTGAGGTCACTCAAGCCCTGCCCGATCGCGTCCAGCTTGGCTTCCACCCGGGTGACGCCGTCGGCCAGTGCTCTCAGCTCCTGGTACATCTGAGCGCTGCTGATGAGGACACCGGCGCCCGAGTCAGGGGGCGTCACCTCAGCCCCCGTGCTTCTCGGCGACGCTCGCCACCTCCTTGGCAAAGGCGTCCGCATCGAAGTCCAGCTTCACCCGGAGCGGCACAGTGGTGGGCTGGTCATAGTGCGGCGGCTGAGTCCAGCCCAGCAGCACACCAGCCAGCAGTCGCAGCGGCTCCCAGCCGATCCGGCCGGCCAGCTCCTCAAGGGCGCGCCACAGCGCGTAGTAGCCGGCCGTCAGCCCGGCCGTGACGTAGGCCGTGACCGTAGCGTCGTCCAGATCCAGGCCGACCCGGGCCGCCAGGCCGAGGACGAGGCCGACGACGATCGGCACGACCGTGCGCATGAGCGATGTGAAGAGGTTCATGGGTCAGTCCTTCACGTCGAAGCCGTACTTGCGGCCGAGGCGGGTGAGAGAGTCGCGGCCGGGGATGCCGTCGGCGTCGCGGCCGCGGTAGCCGAGGCGGCGCTGCCAGGCCGCGTAGGCGCCGATCGTCTTGGTGCCGAACGAGCCGTCGACCCACTGGGTGTCGAGGAGCCCTTCGGCCTTGAGTTCCTTCTCGACGATCAGAGCCTCGGACTTGTAGGCGGTGTGGCCCTGCGCTGATGCGGGGTCGTGCTTCGCTGGGTAGACGACGTGCGCGAGGCTCACCTTCGGTTTGGTGGCCGGGGTCGGGGGCTTCGCCGGGGCCGGGCTGGTCGGCTTGCTGCCGAGCCGGGCGGCGACCCGGTTCCGCATGTCGTGCATGTCGAAGCCGCGCGGGTCGCTCTTCCAGTCGGACCACTCCAGGTGCCCGATGACGGACTTGGCACCCCAGCCGTGGTGACGGCAGATGGCTGCGGCGACGCGCTCGATGGCCTCGAGCTGGGCGGCGGGCCAGGGGTCGTGGCCGTCGCCGAGGTTGATGCACTCGAAGCCGTAGAAGCGGGCGTTGCCGTCGACGGCGCCCGCGCTTCCTTCGTGCTGGTGCGGGGCGGGCGGCCGGTCGCCGTACTCCTCGGCTATGACGGCGTTCAGGACGCGGGAGTCTCCGCCGCCTGCGTGGTTGGCGCGGCCGTAGCCGACCAGGTGCACGACGCCCTGCTTGTCGATGACGCCGTGGCACAGCGGCCCTGGCAGAGCTGAGCTGCCGTTGTAGCAGTAGTCGACCATCCCGCTGTTCCCGGCGGTGTGGTGAATCATGACGCCGTTCACGGGCCCCCACGGGCCGTGACCCTCGCGGTTGTGGTGCTCCCAGTCGCCCACCTCGACAACGGTGACGCCCTCGGCTTTGAGGGCGGTCAGGAACTGGGAGGCGGTCATCGGTGTGGCCATGGGGCCTCCAAACTGGAAAGCCCCCGGCGCGGCGGGGGCGGGCGGTGTGGCTGTGGGTCAGGTGAGGGCGACGTTCGCCCACCTCGTCTTGGTGTCGCGGACGGCCAGGTGCGGGTACAGCCCGCCCCGGTAGGTGGAGTCGGTGACCGTGACCGAGTTCGGGGTCGCGATGTTCGTGCGGGTGACGATGATCTGCGTCGCGGTGAACTGAATCCGCAGGTGCTGTGTGGTGCCCGCGGTGATCGCCGCCGTCGACACGGTGCCGATGCTGGTCGCGGTGCCGCCCGCCACCTTGTAGACGTCGATCGTGCCGGACGCGCGCACGAGGATGTTGTAGCCGTCGTTCTTCGCGGTCGTGCCGGTGGTGTCGTCGTCGTACTGCACGTCGCCTTTCGTGAACGTCCACTGGGCCGAGGCGGTCGTGTAGTCCGAGGCGTCGATGACGAAGTCGCAGTCGAGGGTGAACGTGTTCGGCAGCGGGCCGAGGTAGCCCTGCATCGTGGACGCGTAGCCGCCGTTCGAGGCCAGGTTCGTACCGGAAGCGTCGAGGCCGAACCAGTTCGGGCTCCCCAGCTGGAAAAAACCCCTGTAGTCGGCGGCGTCGGTGATGCCGGGCATGCCGTGGTAGAAGGTGCCCGCACTGAAGAGGTCCGTGGTGCGCATCTGCCCGGGCGCCTTCAGGTACCAGGGGTCGTCGGAGATGACGCCCCACACGCTGCCGGTGGTGGGCAGGGCCGCGTAGTTGGTGCGCCGGTTCACGGTGTAGACGAGCACGCGCAGCCCGGCCGCCGCGGCGTTGTTGATGGTCGTGTTGGTGGTCTGGCTATAGTCGACGCCGAGATAGGTCGTGCCTGCGGCGATGAGCCCGGCGTAGGTCTGCCCGGACAGGACGCCGTCGGCGTCGAGGAGGCAGGTGGGGATGCCCGCGGCGCGGGCGGCCACGAGTTCGGCCTCGGTCCACGCCATGATGAGCACGGCCTGGTCGAGTTCCTGCCGCTGGATCTCGGCGACCGCAGCGGCGCCGCTGCCCGCGTTGTTGCAGTGCACGATCATCGGGATGCGGTTGCCGATGTCGGCGAGCACGTCCGCGAAGAGCGGGATGCGCAGGTCGCTCGGCCACGTGTTCGCGAACCACACGCCCGCGTCGATGCGGCCGCGCAGCGCGGCCGGGACGGTGAGCGCCGACGTCGTGCCGCTGATGTTCGACGTGCGGTCGACGGTCGAGTCGTGCATGACGAACAAGCCGCCGTCGGCGACCTTGTACACGTCCAGCTCGATCGCGTCCGCGCCCAGCTCCACCGCGGTGCGCATCGCTTCGATCGTGTTCTCGGGCGCGAGGAGGCTGCCGCCGCGGTGGGCGATCCAGCGCGGCGCGGTCAGCGCGTCCAGCCCGGACCAGGGTGCGACGGTGCCCGCGGTGAGACGCCCCCACGACACCGTGCTCCCCGCCCCGCGGATGAGCGTGTCGCCGGCCTGCCCGCCCGCCGGGTACGGCACGTAGGACGCCGACAGGTCGGGCAGCTGGCCCGCCGGGACTTTGCCGCCGCTGTCGAGTGTGGCGACGCCGCTGGCGGAGCCGAGCGCGGAGGACGGTACGCCGTAGGTGTCGACCTGGGCGCGGGCGATGCGGTCGGTCTCGGTGGGCAGGACAGCCCACCGGGTGCCGTCGCCGCCGTCCCACCACAGGGTGGCGGTTGCCCCGTCCGGCCCCTGGAAGGCGATTCGCCCCTTGCTGTCGGTGGTGACGGTGCCGCCGGTTGCCGTGCCCGCGAGGGTGAGGATGTCGGTGACCTGGGAGCCGCCGGTGCGGGCCGTCCACACCGTGCCCGGCCGGCTGGACACCACGTTGCCCGCGGCGTCGGTGACGACGCTGCCGCCGTCCGAGCCGTACTGGTAGCGCATGCTGCTCCTGTCAGGCGAGGGGGATACGGACGCCGTTAAGCGCGATCCAGTTGGTGGAGTCGCCGATGTACTGCAGGGTGCGGTCGGCTCCGACGTAGAGGCGCCCGGTCGGCACGTCACCAGACCACTGCACTGCAATGGGGAAGTCGCCGGAGACGGGGGTGCCGAGTGCCGAGGGGATGGTGGCGATCGTGGAGCCGGTGGCGATCTGGGCGCTGGTGTTCCGCTGGATGCCGCCCCGGAGGGTAATGAACTGTCCGACCTCGACTGCGGCGCGTGGCGTGCTGCCATAGGTCTCGTACCCGGAGGAGAGGGTGAGGTCGGTCCAGGCAAGGCTGGACCACAGGGTGCGCCATGCGGAGGCGGTGCGGACGGTGAGCGAGCCTGGCGTGTCGAGCCACGCGACCATGCCCGCGTCGGGGCTGGTGATGGCCGCGTCCCGGGCGGCGGCGTCGGCGAACCGCATGACGCCGCGGGTGCTCGCCCATTCGGCTAGGGCCTGCATGTCCGCGGGGACGTTGTCGGCGTCCTCGGGCGCCGGGTACGGGGCACCGCCGATAGCAGTGGTGGGCAAAGGGTCCTCCTCAGGCCGTGGTGAATCGGTCGATCACGACGTAGCCGCCGCGCACGGGCACGACGAACACAACGTCACCCTCCGCGCGGTCGGTGTAGCCCTCCAGGCAGGCGGCGGTGACGGAGGCTCCGGCGATGGTGATGTCGACGGTGCCGTCGGTGTTGACGGCCGCGACGACAGCCGATCCCGCGGTGGGGTTGCTGGCGCGCGGCATGATCTGGTCGATGAGTGCGGCCATGTCAGGCTCCCTCGTCGCTGGCCTTCGTCGAGCGGGTATCACAGGACATGGCGCCGCTCGACGAGAGCTGGATCTTGTCGATGATGTGCAGCTCCGGCGGCCCGTCGTCCGGCCGCACCAGCACCACGTCCCCCGGCTCCAGCGCCGGGTTCGGGACCGCGGTGAAAGACAGGCCGGCCGACAGGCCGAGGCTGTTGGCGAGCAGCGAGTAGGCGGCCGTCGTCGCCTGGTCCGGGGTGCGCAGGAGCGGGGAGCTGTAGTGCCGCACCCGCCGGCCGAACGGCCCGGACACGCGGGTGGGCGAGGTGGGGTCGGTGTCCTGCACGATGACCGGGCCGATCGGCACCGTGCCGTCGCTCGCGTCGCCGGCGGCGACGATCACGTTGTACACGCCGTCCGTCGATGTCGACGAGGCCGCCGACACCAGCACGCCGCCCGGTCCTGCGTCCACTGTCCACACCGGCCGGTCGCCGAGGGTCGGCACGTCGGAGATGATGAACCGCCCTCGCCCGTCGGCCCACACCTCGACGCCGACGGCGCGGGCGAGTGACGCGTCGGTGCCGTCGATGGCCTCCCAGCGCTCCCGCTCCCACGTGGTGTACGGCACCGCGGCGTCCCGGGTCGTGCGGCGCACCACCACCGTGGACGGGACCGTCTCCAGGAGGAATGCCTCGATCAAGTCGAGCGCGCTGGAGTTCCGCTCGGTCCTCGGCGTGAGGAAGCGGTCGTCGGCGACGACCTTCTCCCGGCCGTAGCCCTGGATGCTGATGCCGCCGTCGGGTCGCTGCGTGTCCTCGCTGTCGATTCTGAACAGGCCCTGCGGGATGAGTTCCTGCGAGCCGTCGCCGTAGTCGATGCCGACGTCCAGCTGCAGGTACGCGCCCTTCACGGTCACGCCCGTCAGGCCACGGACCGTTTCCGGCGCCAGCACGGCCTGCAGTGTCCGTCTCGTGTTCGAGGTGCGGTCCGCGGTCACCTGCCAGGACAGCAGGCGCGCCTCGAACTGACTGCCCTGCGGCGGGATGACGGTGGCCCGGTAGGCGGGCCGGTAGGTGTGCCGCAGGGCAGGATCCCAGCGGGCGGAGACAGGCCACATCGGCTCACCCCCCGACGGTCACATCCCGATACGTCTGACCCGTTGCGGTCCGGTCCGCGTAGGTCGGCCACAAGGCAGCCGAGTCGCTGTACGAGCGGCCCGGGACTCGCAGCGGGGTGTCCACCGTCGGCGGCCGGTCCACCTGCGTCATGTCGACGGTCCACCGGCGGCCCGGATCGCCGGCGACGCCGACCATCTCCTCGGTGATCTTCCCCGGCACCCAGTAGGCGTCCGGCCGGCCGTAGGCCTGCAACGTCTGGGAGAGGAGCACGCTGCCGGAGGTGAGCAGGTCCAGCAGCGCGGTGCGCTCGTCCAGCGTCTCAGTCAGCAGCGTCATCTGCCCGGATGCCAGCGACCACTCGTCCACCGACATCACCGGCGCGGGCGCGCCCAGCACATCGAAGCGCTGCTGGCGGTCGTCGTAGGCGAGCTGTGGCCACGAGGTGACGATGACGCGCAGCGACAGGCCCGGGGCGCTGACGGCCTTCAGCCACACGTCGCGCGGCGGTTCGGGCTCCGGCATCGCAATGCCCGCGCCCTGCGAGCGGGCGCCCACCACGCCCGCGGCGGTGACCGGGTAGGCGTACCAGGACGACGACACGCCCAGCTCCGCCTCGTGGTCGTAGCCAAACGCGATACCGCCGGGCGCCCACGCCAGGTCAGCGCCGCGCACCGGCGCCTCGACCCCGTCCGAGCCGATCCGCACCAGCCGCACCTTCTGCGGCACTGGTACGGCCGTGGAGTAGTCGGCGATCAGGTAGACGCCGCCCCAGGTGTCGTCGCGCCGGACGGTCAGACGGCCGTCCGGCGACACCGACTCCACAGGAGGCGTCGGCAGTGGCGCGCTCGGATTGATGACGATGCCCACCTACTGCTTCCTTCCTGCCGCGATCTGCATGCCCATGCGGGCGTTGGATGCGGCCACACTGCTGTCCGCCACGTCCTGCACGTAGGCGCGCAGGGTGGGCCCGTCCTGAACCACGAGGGTGATCGGGTCCCCAGAGCGAAGGCCGCCGGCGGTTGCCGCGACGCCCACGGCTGCGGCGCCTTCGAGGATCCGCAGCTGCTGCGGGGTGAGGACCGCCTCCGGCACGCCGAGCCCGTTGTAGTTCCAGCCCGGTTGGAGCCAGCCGCCGTTGTCGTAGCCGGCCGGGGGCCGGTTGGCGTTGGCCTGCTGGACGTTGGTGATGTTGCCGTACCTGGAC
>Ga0079224_100000428_pt1 | contig 40824 bp, 30 predicted proteins | sample Stecom2015_FD_80414 | JGI IMG/M metagenome (GOLD analysis project Ga0079224, IMG submission 80414) | Agricultural soil microbial communities from Utah to study Nitrogen management - Steer compost 2015 | ecosystem: Environmental > Terrestrial > Soil > Agricultural land | place: USA: Utah... | reverse complement strand
CTTTCACGAGCACAACATGCACCTCGGCGTGGGCCGGGAAACCGTGCTCGACAAGCACCAGTGGCAGTTCGCCATCGACTACGCGGGGGCGGGCTCCCCCGAGGCCATCCGGAAGCTCCTCCTCGGCCTGGGCGTCACGCACGCCTGGTACGTCCCGGAGAGGAGCGACACGATCGACTCGCTGGCCGGTGACCTCTTGTTCCACGAGTTCGCCGCGCACCACACCGTCGATCGCCGTCGCGTCGGGGGCGGGGTCCTCGTCCGGATCCCGGAGCGGCCCCTCGAGCACGAATTCCGGGACGAAGTGGTGGTTCTCTCGTGCCGGAGCAAGCCCGAGCCAGGGCTTTATCGCATCCATGCCCTGGCGCATCCCCCCTACGGCCCGAGCAAGCACGCCTTCGGACGTCCCTTGCGTCCAGCCCGCGATTTCGACGAAGCCCTCGCGCTCTTGCCCGATGCGAATTTCGTAGTTCTCGAGACTCGTTGCAGAAAGCGCCCCCCCCGGGAGCTCACGGAGTCCTTCCAACGCCTCGTGAAGCGCAAGCGCGAAGAGATCTGGCGCGTGAAGCGTGGGCACGCCCCCGCCCTCGAGGGGGACCCCGAGCCGGATGAGCAGGCCGGGCCCGAAGACGATCCCGAGGCTGGCTCCCCGTGGGACTCGAGTCCAGAATAGCCCCGGCGTTCGGCATGAAGCTCATCGTCCAAATTCCCTGTTTCAACGAGGAGGCGACACTGCCGATCACCCTCGCCGAGCTGCCCGAGCACGTCCCCGGCATCGACTCGATCGAGGTGCTCGTCATCGACGACGGCAGCGCGGACGGGACGGCGGAGGTCGCGCGCCGCGCGGGCGCTCACGTCGTGGGGTTTCGTCAGAACCAGGGGCTCGCTCGGGCCTTCATGCTCGGGATCCACGCGTGCCTCGAGCGCGGCGCGGACATCATCGTCAACACGGACGCGGACAATCAGTACCGTGCCGCGGACATTCCGCGCCTGGTCCAGCCGATCCTCGAAGGACGCGCCGATCTCGTGATTGGCGCACGTCCCATCGCGGACATCCGCCACTTCTCGCTGACGAAGAAGATCCTCCAGCGCTTCGGCAGCTGGGTGGTGCGGCGCGTGAGCGGGACGGACGTCGCCGACGCGCCGAGCGGGTTCCGCGCCATCTCGCGGGAGGCCGCGCTCGCGCTGAACGTGTTCAACGACTACACGTACACGCTCGAGACGGTGATCCAAGCGGGGCAGAAGGGCCTGCGCGTCGTGTCCGTGCCGATCCGCGTCAACGAAGATCTGCGGCCGTCGCGCCTCGTGAAGAGCATCGCGAGCTACGTGAAGCGCTCGATTTTCACGATGATCCGCATCTTCATCGTGTATCAGCCGCTGCGCTTCTTCCTGTTCGTCGGCTCGGTCCCGCTGCTTTCCGGGATCGCGCTCGGCACGCGGTTTCTCTTCGAGTACTTCCGCGACGACGGCGAGGGCCACGTTCAGTCGTTGATCCTCGCGGCCGTGCTCCTCATCGTCGGCTTCATGACGTTCCTGCTCGGCATTTTGGCCGACCTGCTCAGCGTCAACCGGCGCCTCTTGGAAGAGCTCCAGCGCCACCATCGCGGCCGGTTGTCGCGAGCAGGGGCGCGTGAGCGCGGGGACGACGCGCCCGTTCGGCGCTTGTACGAGGTCAGCACGACGCGGCAGGCTCGTGGTGATTGAGCGGCCTCTCGCGGCGCCGCTCCCTGACGTTCCCTTGCCGGTCTCCTGTTGATGCGCTCCGAACTGCCCTTCGACTCCCGAGCTTCCACGGTCGAGCTCAGCGTCGTCTCTCCGATGTTCAACGAGGAGACCAACGTCCAGCCGTTCGTCCGCGCCGTCTCCGACGTCCTCGACCCTGCCGGTATCGACTACGAGATCATCCTCGTCGACGACGGCAGCCGGGACGGAACCTGGCTCGCCATCCTCGAGGCGACGAAGCAGAGCCCTCGGGTTCGGGGCCTCAGCTTGTCCCGCAATTTCGGCCATCAGGGCGCCTTGCTCGCGGGTATGTGCCACGCGCGCGGGCGGGCGGTGGTGACGATGGATGGGGATCTACAGCACCCGCCCGCGCTCATTCCGGAGCTCGTGTCCGCGTGGCGCGACGGCTACAAGGTCGTGAACACGCGTCGCTCCGACAGCACGGACACGAGCTGGTTCAAGCGTGCGAGCTCGCGCTGGTTCTACCGTTTCTTCTCGCGCGTCTCGGGGGTCACGATGGAAGCGGGCGCGTCGGATTTCCGCCTGCTCGATCGGATGCCGCTGTCGGCCCTCGTCAACATGGGGGACGCCGACCTGTTCGTGCGGGGCATCGTGAGCTGGCTCGGCTTCAAGACGAAGACGATTCCGTATCAGGCCCAGCCCCGATTCTCCGGCGTCCCCAAGTTCACGCTGAAGAAGATGCTGCGCTTCTCCGCGGGCGCGCTGCTCTCGTTCTCCGCCATCCCCTTGAAGCTCGGTATCCTGATCGGCTTCGTGACGAGCGGATTCGCGTTTCTCGAGCTCTGCTACATCGGGTTCGCCTACGTGTCCGGCCGCACCGTCCAGGGCTGGGCGTCACTGATGACGGTGATGTCGTTCATGTTCGGCGTGCTGTTCATCCTCCTCGGGATCGTCGGCACCTACCTCGGGAAGATCTACGAAATCGTGAAGAACCGGCCCCGCTTCGTGATCGGCGAGGCCGTCGGCTTCGAGCGGAGCGCCGTCGATCGCGGCCTCGTCTCGCAAGGGAGCGCTCAGCTCCGAGAGACCGTGTACAGGGCGTAGCCTCCGGGCAGCGCGAGCCGCGTCCCGAGGCGCGAGAGGAGCGGCTGTACGACGCGCTCCTGACTCTTCCGGACGAGCACGTGGGTCACGCCATAGCGCTCGATCGTCTTCAGGCGCGCTGCATCCGGCGTTCGTGACGAAAAAAAGGCGCTCGCATCCCGCCGCCGTTCGCGCTCGTCCGGGACGAGCGGGTTTTCGTGGAGCATCGCGACGACCCTGGGCCCGAACGCGGGCACGGGCCACGACGCCTTCGTGTCCCCGAGCACGACCGCGTCCGGCCCTGCGATGTCCGCGACCTTCCGGGCGTACCTCACGGGCAAACTCTCGCCCTTTGGCAGTCGCTCGAAGCGCTCGATCGTCCGTTCGACGTTGATATACGTGCTGAACGCGAGGATGGCGCCGACCGACACCGCCGGGATCCAGCGGACGCCCTTCGCTCGCGCCGAGGCGAGGGGGCCGAGCGGCGCGCTCACACGCAAGAGCAGCCACACGACGGCGACCTGCAGATAGAACACCGCGAGCAGGATGAAGCGATGCCCGAGCGGGAGCGGGACGTACACGTGGATCACGAACGGCGCGACCATCGAGAGCGCGCCGAGCGCGATGAACCAGTGTTTCCGGGCGATCAAGAAGTACCCGACGACGGGGAAACCGAGCAACGCGAGCCCGAGCGTCTGGGCGATCCGAGTCGTGTTGTAGAAGTAGTGGAGGTCATCGCTCCGCTCGGCATCGAAGAGCTCGGTCACGCTGCGCACCATCCACCCGGAGCGCTCGCCGCTTCCGCCCGCGGCCAGCTCCCAAGTCGGGAAATACGGCCACAGCCGAGCCAGGAGGAGGCCCCCGACGAGCGTGAGGACCGTGGTTCCGCGCGTGCGCAGGCTCGCCCCGGGCTCGAACGCGCACAAGAGGAAGCAGCCGGAGAACGCGAGCACGGCCGTGAGCGGGTGCGTGATGAAGATGGTCGCGAAGCCTGCGGTCAACGCCGCGAGCAGCCCGGGCTTCGGCCGATTCGCGCGCAGGGCACGCACCACCCCGGCGAGGGCGAAGAACGAGAGGGCGAGCGCGGTGGTGGAGGGATACCCCGCGACGCCGAAATAGACGTGGAGTTGGTAGACGTTGGAGAAATCCCAGGCCTTCCACCAGCTCCCGAACATCACGATGAGCCCGAAGAGCGGTGCGCGCCGATCGCGGAAGTATTCACCGAAGAACAGATGAATGCCGGCGAGGAACAGCACCGTATTCAACACCGCCGTGATGCTCATCGCATCGAACGCATTGCCAGCGAAGAGCGTTGCAACGAGCGCCACGAGGACGGCGTACGGACCGAAGCGCGGCGAGCTCGCGGGGGTCGCGAGCATGGGATTGTCCGGCGTCCACGGATCCTCGAGCAGCGCGCGATACGTCGCCACGTGCTCCCAATAGTCGGCGGTCGGCGCGAACGTGATGAGCCGCGGCCCGACCGCGTCCGCGATCACGGCGAAGACGAGCGCGAGACCGAGCACGACGAACACCACGTCGTGAACGCGCCCGCGGACGATGGCGGCGAGGCGCTCGAGGGACAGCGAGGCCGCCGCTGCTTCTGGGACCGCGACGTTCGGAGAGGGCTGGGGCTCGCGGCCACCACTCAACTCCTGGGCTTCGGCCGAGCTCGACGTGGGATCCGGGGCGGCGGAGGACATCCGGCTCGATGTGTAGTCGCTGAGCCCGCAAATGCATCGCAGAAGGCACGCGGGGGCGCTCCCGGCCCTTTGGCCGAGGGCGCGGCTTCGCGGCGCGGACAGGCTCCGGCAGTGCTATCGTGCGCGGCGACGCACGAGTGGCGGAACTGGCAGACGCACCGGATTTAGGTTCCGGCGCCGCAAGGCGTGTGGGTTCGACTCCCTCCTCGTGCACTCCACGTAGCATCTCGGGCTCCCGAGTCGGGAGGCGAAGGCGGCACGCGCCCTCCGCGAGGCTGCGGCGTGAGCGAGTCGGGGCGAGGGGCGAGCCGCGGTCGAGGGCCCTGGGCGCGCCTCGCGCGCCGCGTCAGGGCGGCGACGATGCCGTCGCGTACGTCGTCCGTGCCGAGAGCGACGCACGGCTAGGAACGCGCCGAAATATGCGGAAGCGGCGTCGAACGGAGTGCCCGCGTGGGGAGGGGCCCCGCGGCGCTCACTTCGGCGGGCAGGCGGCGAGCATGGGCGCGCTGCTGCTCGGCGCCGGCCAAAAGGGTCGCCGCCCTGCGCTGCCGAACTCACGGGGGGGAGGGGCGGCGTGGGCCGAAAACGGCTGTGTCTTTTCAGCGGCTTGCGCTACACGTTCTTGCGGCCGATTTTCGGCTCGACTCCGGTGCCTTCGAGGCACGCGATCTTCTCGCTTGGCTCTCATCGTCCAGAAATTCGGCGGAACTTCGGTCGCGAATCTCGAGCGCATGCGCGCCGTCGCGGAACGCGCGCTGCGGACGCAGCGCGACGGGCACCACGTCGTGATGATCGTGAGCGCCATGGCCGGGGAGACCAACCGGTTGCTCGGGCTGGCGCACCAGATCTCGGCGACGCCCACCGTGCGTGAGCTCGACGTCTTGGCGTCGACCGGCGAGCAAGTGAGCGCCGCCCTGATGGCAATGACCATCCAAGCGCTCGGTGGGCGGGCGCAGAGCCTCCTCGGCCATCAGGTGAAGGTGCAGACCGACGGCGCGTTCACCAAGGCGCGCATCCGCACCATCGACGACGCGCGGCTACAGCGAACGGTGCAAGATGGGTGCATCGCAGTGGTCGCAGGCTTCCAGGGAGTGGACGCCGACGGCAACATCACGACGCTCGGGCGTGGCGGCTCCGACACCACCGCCGTGGCGATCGCCGCCGCGATCAAGGCGGACGTTTGCGAGATCTACACGGACGTGGAAGGGGTCTTCACGGCGGACCCGAACGTTTGCCCCGCCGCCCGCAAGATCGAGCGCATCAGCTACGAGGAGATGCTGGAGCTGGCTTCACTCGGCGCCAAGGTGCTCCAGATCCGCTCGGTGGAGGTTGCCATGAAGTACGGAGTTCCAGTGCACGTGCGCTCCTCGTTCAGCGAACGACCCGGCACCATGGTGGTGGGCGAGGAAGGGCTCGAGACCGTGGTGGTCGCTGGCCTCACCTACGACAAGGGCGAGGCCAAGGTGCAGCTCGCCGGCGTGGCGGACAAGCCGGGCGTGGTCGCGAAGATCTTCGGGATGCTCGCGGCAGAGAACGTGTGCGTCGATATGATCATCCAGAGCCCGTCCCGCGCGGGGGATGCGCGCACCGACGTCACGTTCACCGTGTCGAAGACCGACCTGCCCCGCGTGAAGGACGCGATCGAGGCGGCAGCAAGCGAGGTCGGCGCCGCCGTCGATTACGACCCCGACATCGTGAAGGTCTCCATCGTCGGGCTCGGCATGCGCTCGCACGCGGGCGTCGCCGCCAAGATGTTCGGCTTGCTCGCCGCCGAAGGGATCAACATTCAGGCGATCAGCACGAGCGAAATCAAGATCTCGTGCATCATCGCGTCCCGCTACACCGAGCTCGCCGTGCGCACCCTCCACGAGGGGTTCGGTCTCGAGCGCGCGGGAGCGGGGTAGGCGAGGCGGAGCCGGGCAGGGGCCCGCTCCGAAACGGATCGTGCTGCTCGCGCGTGTCGCGGTTCCGGCGCCTCTCGGGCGCGCGTTCACCTACGAGGTTCCGCCCGAGCTCGCCCCCTCGCTCCGCCGAGGAGCGCGCGTGCTCTGCGAGTTCGGGCGGCGGCGCGTGCTCGCGGTCGTGCTCGACGTGGGCGAGCGCGCGCCGGACGTCCCTCCCGACAAGCTCAAGCGCGTGCAGGCCGTGGTGGATCCCGAGCCCGTGCTGCCCGACGAGCTGCTCGCGTTTCTCCAAGAGCTCGCCCGCTACTACGTCGCGCCCATCGGCGAGGTCGTTCAGCTCGCGCTCCCCGCGGTGGAGCGTTCGGCCGCTCGCGCGCTCGGCGGCGGCGCGGTTCCCGCGCGCGTCGTCGGTCGCCTGCAGCAGGTGGCGCGCGCGGCCGGGGCGCCGCCCGCCAAGGGCCGTGGCCGCGCCGGCGAGCTCTGGGCGGCGCTGGCCGAGGCGGGGCCCACGCCAATCACGGAGCTCGAAGAGCGATTTCCGAACGCGCGCGCCATCGTGCGGCGGCTCGTCGCGCTCGGCGCCGCGGTGATCGAAGAGCAGGAGCGCGCGCGCGATCCGTTCCTCGGCGGCGAGGTGCCTCGCGATATCCCGCCGGAGCTCACGTCCGCCCAGAAGGCTGCGGTCGCGGCGATCACCGAGCGTCTCGCGACACGGAGCGCGCACGCCTTTCTCCTCGATGGCGTCACGGCCTCGGGCAAGACCGAGGTGTACCTGCGCGCGGTCGCGGCCTGCCTCGAAGCCGGGCGCTCTGCCATCGTGCTCGTTCCGGAGATTGCCCTCACGCCCCAGCTCGTCACGCGCTTCCGGGCGCGGCTCGGAGACGGCATCGCGGTGCTGCACAGCGCGCTCTCCGAGTCGGACCGGCACGCGATGTGGAAGGCGCTGCGAACGGGGGCCGTGCGTGTCGCGGTCGGAGCCCGCTCGGCGCTGTTCGCACCCGTCGAGAACCTGGGGCTCGTGTGCGTCGACGAAGAGCACGACGGCTCGTTCAAGCAAGAGGAGGGAGTCCGCTACAACGCTCGCGACATGGCGCTGCTCCGCGCGTATCGCGCGGGCGCGGTGTGCGTCCTCGGTTCGGCGACGCCATCGATTCAGAGCTTGTCGCTGGTGCGGGAAAAACGCCTCGAGCGGCTCGAGCTCCCGGCGCGCGCCCGCTCGCAAGCCGTGTTGCCGACCGTGGAAATCGTGGACCTCCGCCGTACGGGGCCCGCCTTCGGCGGAGAGCGGCTGATCAGCGTGCGGCTCTTTCGCGAGCTCGAAGCGACGCTCGCTCGCCGCGAGCAGGCGATCTTGTTCCTGAACCGGCGCGGGTTCGCTCCGAGCTTGCTCTGCGACTCGTGCGGCACGGTCCTCGAGTGCCCCCATTGCTCCGTGGCGCTCACCCTCCATCGCTCGCGGGGCGAACGGCTCGTGTGCCACTACTGCGACTACGTCGTGCCGCCCCCTCGCGGCTGCGCCGCGTGTGCAGGGGGGGAGCTCGTCGAGGAGGGCGCCGGAACCGAGCGTATCGAGAGCGAGCTTTCGGCGCGGCTGCCGGGCGCGCGCATCGCGCGCCTCGATCGGGACGTCGCTGCGGGCCTGAAGAGCAACCAGGTGCTCGAGCGCATGCGGCGGGGGGAAGTGGACGTCCTCGTCGGGACGCAAATGGTCACCAAGGGACACGACCTGCCGAACGTGACCCTGGTCGGCGTGCTCAATGCCGACGCGGCGCTCTCCCTGCCGGACTTCCGCGCCGCCGAACGGACGTTTCACTTGCTCGTTCAAGTGTCGGGCCGCGCCGGTCGCGGCAGCGCTCCCGGGCGCGTCTTGATCCAGACCCGCAAGCCCGAGCATCCGGCGGTGGTCTGCGCCGCTCGGCACGACGTCGCGGGTTTCGTCGAGCACGAGCTCGAGACACGCCGCGAGCTCGGCTACCCGCCGTTCTCACGGCTCGCGCTCGTGCGCTGCGACGCCATCGTCGAAGCGGTGGCGCGCACCACCGCGGAGCGGGTCTGTGCCCTCGCGCGCAGCAAGGCATCGGCGGAAGTGCGCGTGCTGGGGCCTTCTCCGGCGCCCATCGCGCGCCTGCGCAATCGCTACCGCTTCCACGTGATGGTGCGCGCTCCCGATCGGGCTGCCTTGCGCCCGAGCCTGCTGGCGATCGCGCGCGCCGCATTCGACCGGCGCGCGCGCGTGGCGATCGACGTGGATCCGCTGAGCATGGTCTGACCAGCCCCCTGGCCGACCCGTCCCGCGCGCGTGGACTTCCGCTCATCTCGGAATCGGCCCGCGCGCGGCTCCGAGCCGCTACCATCGACGACGGTGGTTTCCATGAATCCCACTCCTCGCACCCGGTATGCCCCTCGAGCTCGACGGCGACTGCGGCCCTCCTGGTTGCAACGAGCGGTCGTGCCGTTGGCGCTGGCGACGCTGGTCGCCGCGCTCCCGCGCCTGGCGGTTGCGGCGCCCCGCGAGTGGCACGTCGGCGGCTCGGCGGGATACGTCGGAGCGGGCCGCGGGCTGCGCCCTGGTCCCGGTGTTGGTGTTTACGGCGCTTACGGTCTGTTCGGAAGTTTCGACGCCCGCCTCGACGTGCGCGGTTCACTGCATTCCATTGAGAGCGATCCCGACGAGACGGTGTTGGTCCTCGCCACCGCTGGGCTCTCGTATCGTCTCGACATCATTCAATGGATCCCGCACGTCGGCGCGCGCATCGGGTACTACGAGGTGGGAAGTGGAGCGACGACGCTGCCGCGACGCGGCGCTACGCTGGGCGTCCTCGCTGGCCTCGATCACGCGTTTTCCCGGAGTTTTGCCGTGGGCGTTTCCGTCGCCCACGATCGGCTCTCCACGAAAGGTTCGACCACTTCGCTCGAGCTGCGTGCGGAGTATCGCTGGGGCTGGTGAGCCGCGGGCAAACGACCCCGAAAGCTCGGCGAGTCCGAGAAAGCATGATACCAAAGGAAGAGTGCGGGTTCGGTCTGCTTTCTCGTTTGTATTGATCGCCGTCGCGGCGTGCAGCCGTCCGCCGGCGTCCGGCTCCGGGCGTACGGACGCCGCGTCGGCACGCGAGCACGCGCCCGAACAGAAGAAGCACCCGCCGCTCCCGTTCGTCCGCGAAGCCGAGGCGTTGCCGCTCGAGGCCAAGGGCACGCTTCCGTGGGTCGAGTTGTTCCGCATGGAACGCTGGCACGAGGCCGCGCGGGCGCTCGACGGCGAGCACCCGAACGTGCTCTCGCGACCCGAGGTGCGCTACGCGCGGGCAGCAGCGGCCGAGCGACTCGGGGATTCCCGACGAGTCGTGGAGCTGCTGAAGAACCTCGAGTCCCAGCTGCCGCTCCTCGCCGACTCCATCCGTGAGAAGCGCGCGCGGGCCGCGGTGGAGGCGGGCAACCCGAACGAGACGCTCGCGTACTTCGGGGACAAGAGGGACCCCGAGAGCCAGTTGCTCGCGGCCCGCGCCGAGGCCGCTCTCGGCGACCGCCGCAAAGCGAGCACGCGCCTGCAGTCGATGCTGCGCACGCTGTCGCGTCGGGCGAGCCTCTGCAATCTCGAGGCGCCGGCGCGCGCGCTGCTCGCGACCGTGCTCGAGCCGGACGACACGGAGGGCGCGCGGCGCGAGCTGCGCTGGCTCGCCGTGCGCGCCGCCACGTGCAAAGCCGCGGAGGGTGCCCTCGAGCGGCTCGAGGCGCTCAAGGCTCCGGCGCTCACGCGCGCCGAGCGCCTCGAGCGTGCGGAGGCGTTCGCCGACGCGGGGCTCATCGATCGCACCGAAACGGAGGTCGAGGCGGTCATTCGCACCGCGGGTCCAGCGCTCGAGCCGGGACGGATCAACTATCTCAAGGGCCGCGCGCGCTACGTCGCGCGCGAGGATCTGGAGAAAGGCGCTCAGCTCCTCAAGGCAGCCGCGAAAGCGAACCCCAAGCGTGCACCGGAGTGGCTGTTCTACGCGGGGCGGTCGGAGGCACGGCGCGGCGAGCTCGAGCGCGCGGGGACCATCTTCGAGCGCCTGCAGCGCGCCTATCCGCGCCACACGTTCGCCGAATACGCAGCCTATCAGGTCGCCCAGCTCCACTACGAGCGCGGCCGGTTCGGCAAAGCGGCCGCGGCGTTCGACAAGTATCTCGCGCGTTACGGTGCTCGCGGGCGCTTCACGCCCGAGGCGAAGGACGAACGCGCGGTGTCGTGGCTCGCCTCCGGGCGCGCCAGCGCGGCCGCGCGCGGGTTCGAGGAGCTCTTGCGCAGCGCCCGTACCCAGCGCGATCGCGCGCGCTACGAGCAGCTCCTCGCCGTCGCGATCTACGAGTCGGGCAAGAAGCAAGAAGGCATCTCGCGGCTCCGCAAGGTCGTCGAGGATCACCCCCTCTCGTTTGCGGCGCTCGCCGCTGCCGCGCGTTTGCGAGCGCTCGGTCACGAGCCGCCGCCGCCGCTGCCGTCCGCGCCCGACGCGGACGCGGATCCCGATCTGGTGCCGATCGACCCCGAGCTTCCCGAGACCGTGCGTATTCTCCACCGCATCGGTCTCGACTCCGAGGCGGAAGAGGCGTTGTTCAGCCTCGAGCGTGTTCTCGCCGAGGCGCATCCGGGGCGCGCCGAAGAGGCGCTGTGCCGCGCCTACAAGCGCTTCGCGCCGGCTTATCGCGAGTACCGCGTCGGCCAGCGCGCCGCCAAGGGCAACGACCTCGCGGTCGCACCCGTTCCCGGTCGCGATTGGATTTGGGGCTGCATGTATCCGCGGCCCTATCCCACGTTGATCTCCCAGTGCGCCGTCGAGAACGGCGTCGAGCCCGAGCTCGTCTACGCCGTCATTCGCCAGGAGAGCGCGTTCCGCCCCGCCGTCGTCTCCCCCGCGCTCGCCGTGGGCCTCATGCAGATCCTCCCGAGCACCGGCGAGCGGCTCGCCCGCGAGATCAACGTTCCGTTCGATCCCGATCGCCTCATCGAGCCGGACTTCAACGTGCGCCTCGGCTCTCGCTATCTGCGAAAGCTCCTCGACTACTTCGGCAACAACCCCGCGCTCGCGGCGGCGAGCTACAACGCGGGCCCCGCTGCCGTGTTGCGCTGGGTCCAAGGCGCTCCCGAGCTCGAGATCGATCTCTTCGTCGCGCGGATCCCGTTCTCCGAGACGCGCGGCTACGTCGAACGCGTCATCGGCAACTACGCCCGCTACAAGTACCTCTCCGGCGGCGAAGCCGCGGTGCCCGAGCTGCCGCTCAAGCTCGAAAAGCCGGCGATCGCGGAGCCTTCGGAGCTCTATTGACGGCGTAGCTCCGACGGGGCGATCACCGTGGGACGCGACGCCCGGAGTGCGTCGGACGATCCGGCGCGGTGCGCTCGTCTTCAGAAGATCCCGACGCGCTCCGCGGCGTGTCGGTAGAGCGCGGCGCCGAGCGGACGCGGACCGTCGCCCGCCCAGTGGGCGGCGAAGGCGTCGCGGAGGACGAGCTCGGCGAGCTTGCCGCGAGGGGAGAAGCCCCACTCGGCCTCTTGGGACATGTCGTCGGGATCGGAGTAGAAGCGCCACACGAAGGCGCCGGCGAACCACGGCTCGTCGATCATGGGCGCGAGCAGGGCCGCGTACGCGTCGGCCTGCGCCTCTTGATCGACGACGACGTTCGACATGTGATCGGGCCACTCCCAGGGGCGCACGGCCGCATTTCGCCGAGTCGTGTATCCGAACTCGGTGAAGACGATGGGTTTGTGAAAGCGGCGAGCGAGCTCGCCCATGCGTTCGGCGACGGCGCGGCCGCCTCGTGCGAGCTCGACCGGGGAGGGATCGTCGTCGCTCGCGAGCGGGAAGAAGGCATTGACGCCGATGACGTCGAGCTCTCCGAGGATGGTGGTCTCGACGACGTCGTCCCAATTGGCGGCATAGGTGAGCAACCCGGGATAGATGCGCCGGACGTCGCGAACGATATCGACGAAGCTCGGGGCGCGCGTGGTGGTGACCCAGCTCCGGAGCTCGACGCCGACCGCGAGCATCTCGACCCGCGCGTCGCGCGCGAGCTCCGCCCAGGGACGGAGGAACGCGGCGTAGCCTTGGGCCCAGCGTTCCCAGGCGGCGTCGTCACCGGGATCGATCTCGCCGCGCCACTCGCCGCTTTCCACCCAGAGGTGCGGCACCAAGAGCACGCTCAGGCCCGCGGCGTGCGCTTGCTCGATGGCGCGCCGGACGGCCTTGCGGTTCTCCACGTAGGGTTGTTCGAAGCTCTGGGCGACGCCGGTGGGGGCGAGATCGAGCACGCGCCCGAACGGCGTGAGGCTCACCCAGGTCGCGCCCAGTCGCTTCGCTTCGTCGAGCGTGCGGCGGTATGCGGGCGAGCCGTAGCCGCGATCGGGATGGAGCGCGCTCTCGATGGGTCCGATGGTGAGCCCGCGCATGGCGCCGCGTCCGAGGCGCCGATAGGCGAGCTCGCCCTCCCCGAGCTGGCTCGGATGCGGCGCGAACACGCGCTCTTCTCGTTCGGTGGGCTCGCCGCGCACCGGGGGCGCGCCCGGCCTCCGCTCCGGCTCCGCGCGCGCGTGCTCGTTTCGCGCGCACGCAGAGCCCGCGATCACGGCGAGCGCGAGCACGAGCGGGGCGCGCTCAGCCATGAATCCTGCGGAAGGCGTCGCGAAGGAGCTCGTCGGTGAGCGCCTGGAGCGTGGGCACGACGAGGTCGGCGCCCGCCCGCTCGAGCGCGGCGATCGGGTAGCTGTGAGCGACGGCCGCGCAGGTGAGGCCCGCCGCCTTCGCGGCCTGAACGCCTGCGAGCGAGTCCTCGACGACGAGCGCCAAGCGCGCTCGGCGTTCGCCGACCTCGCGGGTGAGCCGTTCGATGCCGAGCTGGTACCCTTCGGGATCGGGTTTGCAGGCGCGCGTATCCTCCGCGCTGATCACGTGTGCGACGTGCGCCTGCACGTCGAGCACGGCGAGGCCGAGGAGGATCTCTTCCCGCAGCGCGCCGGACACGATCGCCACGGGCCCTGCCGCCGCGCGCCGACGCACGAGCTCGGAGGCTCCCGGGAACGTGGGCAGGTGTTCCGCGGCGCGGCCGAGGTAGTGCGGCCGTTTCTCTTCGACGAGGCGCTCGAGCTCGTCGGGCGCGAGGGGCCGGCCGTGATCCGCGAAGATGGCCGCGAACGCGCCCCGATCGTCGAACCCGAGATAGCGATCGACGTAGTCCTCGTCCGAGAGGGTGATGCCGTAGGGCGCGAGCGTGTCGCGAAACGCGGCGAGGTGGACGGCTTCGTCGTCGACGAGCACACCGTTGTAGTCGAACAGGGTTGCGGGAAAGAGCTGGGTCTCGGGGAGCGTCACCGCGGCATTCTTACCAGATCCCGGCAATTGGCCGGCGGTGCGGGTGGGTGCGGCGACTCGGGTTGCGCGTCGGGGGGGATTGTGTCAGCTTCCGGCGGCCTCCGCTTGCGAGCGGCGCCTGGGAGCGCCAACTTAGCGGATTGAGAGTGAATCGGAGCATATGAGCAAGGGCGATCTCCTCGAGATGGAAGGCGTCATTCAGGACGCGCTCGGCGGCGGCCAGTACAACATCAGGGTCGATCAGGGTGGGGCCATCGTGCGTGCACAGCTTTCGGGCCGCATGCGCCGGCACCACATCCGGGTGCTCCCCGGCGACCGGGTGCGCGTGGCCGTTTCGCCGTACGACCTGACGCACGGTCTCATCGTTTACCGCGGCAAGTGATCGCGCCGCGCCGCGCGGCCTGCTTCGTCGGGATCGCGGCAGCGACGTTGGCCTGCGACCGCTCCGAGAAGCAGGAGGACCGCTCTGCGCCGTCGCCGCCGCCGGTGGCTTCGCCCGCGCCGCCGGAGCTCCTGCACGTTCCCGATCCGAAGGATCTCCTTCCTCCGCCGGTGGGGGAGGGCTTGCTCCCGAATGCACCGCGCAAGCCCGCTGGGCGCTGTCCGCCGGAGATGGTCGACGTGCGCGGAGAGTTTTGCATCGACCGCTACGAGATCCATCTCGTGGACGAGCGCACGGGCGAAGCGCTCTCGCCCTACTACCATCCAACCCCGAAGCAGACGCGCGCGAGCCTCGCGCGCTATCGCGAGATCGGGCTCGGCCCTGGCTTCCCCGAGCTCCCGGAGCCTCCTGCCTTCCAACTCGCCGGAGAGGCGGTGCCGTCCGCTCGCTCGGCGCGTGGCGTCGTGCCGAGCGGTTATCTGAGCGGGGTGAAAGCGGGCGCCGCGTGCCGCGCCGCGGGCAAGCGGCTCTGCACGCGAGCAGAGTGGGTGCTCGCTTGCCGCGGTCAGGCCGGTCGCAAGTTCCCTTACGGCGACGCGTACGAACACGGCACCTGCAACGTGTTTCGGAGCTCGCATCCGGCTCAGGTGCTGCACGGCAACGCGAGTCGACACCACCTCGATCCTCGCCTGAACCGAGTCGCCGACGCGGAGGGCCCGCTTCTGCGACGAACCGGCTCGCTTCCGCGGTGCCGGAGCGAGTGGGGCGACGACGCCATCTACGACATGGTCGGCAACCTCGACGAGTGGGTCGACGACGGCTCCTTCCTCGGTGGCTTCTACTCGAGAGGAACTCGCGAAGGCTGTGATGCCCGCGTGAGCTCGCACCCGCCGCGCTACTTCGACTACAGCCTCGGAACCCGCTGCTGCTTGTAGCGATCGCGGCGCGCCGAGCTCGGGAAGTCCGCTCCGGTCTCGGGCCATCCCGTTCGGCGGTGGCGCGAAATCGAGGCAGCTTCGCTGCGCGCGCCGAGCGCGAGATCATCGCCGGGACATCCGTTTTTGGTCTCGGCCACCCCTCCCACGCCCAGCGTGAAGCCGAGCCGCTTCGGGTTTCGTGCCGGGGAAGGCGTTTCCGCTCCGATTTCAGTGCGCGAAATTTGTGGTTTTCTGTGGGGAAAGGTAGGTGTTGGTAATGTTGCGCTGGACCAAAGCGATGGTGCTCGGCGGAGCCTTGGTGGCCGTCGGCTGCGGCCACCCGATGAGCCGAAAGCTCGAAGGGACCTGGCTCGGCGACGGGGTCGAGTCGTTCGAGGAGCGGCACATCGCGCGCGCCACGGGCTGGGCAAAGAGCTTGCGCTTCACCTTCTCCGGCTCGGAGCTCACCGTCTCGATTGCGGCTGAGGAGCCGCGCAGCGGCGCGTACCGGATCCGCTCCGTGCGCAACTCGCAGGTGTTGCTCGCCGTGCGCCGCCCCGACGGTCGCGAAGACCTCGCCCAGCTCGAGCTCGACGGCGAGCACAAGCTGCGGTGGAAGGTCGACGAGGACCGCGCGATCGTGCTCCGCCGAGAGCTGTGAGCGCCCGTTGCCGGAGGGAATCGGCGAAGCGCAACCCGGACTCGAGCGACGAGCGGTTGGGAACGCGCCGAAAGATGCGGACTAGCCGGTTTCACTGGGGCGCGAGCCGTCGCGCCGAGGGAACGGAGGCTCTTGACGAAGGAGCTGAGCGAGCTCTCGCCGCGCGTAGAAGAGGCGCGTGCGCACGGTGAGCACGGGGGCGCCCACGACGCGCGCGATCTCGGACGGCGCCATGCCCTCGATCTCGTGGAGCACGTACGCGGTGCGCTTCTTCTCGCTCAGGCGATTGAGCAGACGCACCAGCGCTTCGGCGCGTTGCCGGCGGGCGAGCTGCTCGTCGGGCCGCTGGCTCTCGGCTTCCGGTGCGTCGATTCCATCGAGCTCGACGAGCGCGGGTCGGCAGCGTCGTGCACGCCGCCGCATGAGCACGACGTTCACGGTGACTCGATACAGCCAAGTCGTAAAGCGCGCGTCTTTCCGGAAGTCTTTCAGGCTCCGGTAGACCTGCACGAAAACGTCCTGAACGATATCGTCGAGCTCGTGCGGCCCCGCGAGGCGTCGGACGATGCGCACTACATCCGCACGATGGGTGCGATACAAGGCGGCAAACGCATCCGGATACCCAGCTTGGTAGCGGGCGACCAGCGCGTCGGTATCGCTCACGCGGTCGACAGTACCCGCATGGGCGATCCACAAGTCTCGCGGCGAACAGCCCGAGGGCGGCGGGTGCCACCGCCCCCGAGGCCGGCGGACGCGGCTCAGAAGACCGCGCGGAGATCCACTTTTTCTTGCTTCTTCTGCTCGAGCACCCGGTTCAGCGCGCGCAGCAGCCGGCTCTTCGCCGGGCCGCTGACGGGCTTGCCGGCGCGCGCGGCCTCGAGGAGCTGCGGCGTCACGGGCCGGCCGGAGCGCGGCTTTCCGGGCTTTTCCGCCCCCTCGGTCGGCGCTTCGCTCCCCTTGGCGCGACGGCGCGCCAGGCGGATCTTGCGGTCCTCCGGGCGAAGGCGCTCGATCTCGCGGGAGGCAGCGATGAGGCGGCGCGGGTCGATCTTGTTCTTCTCGAGAATTTCGGAAAACTTGCTGGACATGAGTGGCTTCGGCCGGACCATAGTCACATGCCGCCGGAGCGTCCAGCCGGGGAGCCCTCGGTGACCTTGCGCTTCGAGCTCGAGGAGGCTCGAGCGGCGGTTCTGGGGCAAGTTCGCGGCGAGCCGCGGGTGGGCGTGGTGCTCGGCTCGGGGTTGGGGGCCTTCGCGGAGCGGCTCTCGCACCGCCAGGTCGTCCCCTACGAGGCCATCCCGTACTTCCCCGTCCCGCGGGTGTTGGGGCACGCGGGCAACCTGTGCGTTGGCGAAGTCGGCGGGGTGACGGTCGCCTGTCTCCAAGGGCGCGTGCACGCGTACGAGGGGCACGCGCTCGATCGGGTCGTGTTCGGGGTTCGGCTGCTCGGGGCGCTCGGCTGTCACTCGGTGCTCGTGACGAACGCCGCCGGCGGCATCGGGGAGCACTTGGACTCCGGCGACCTGATGTTGATCACCGATCACCTGAATCTCACCGGGCGCAACCCGCTCGTCGGCCCCGAAGAGGATGCGGAGCTTCGCTTTCCGGACATGTCCGCCGCGTACGATCCCGAGCTTCGCGCCGCGGCCAAGCGCGCTGCCGAGGGCCTCGGCGTGCCGTTGAAGGAAGGTGTCTACGCCGGCGTGCTCGGGCCGAGCTACGAGACACCCGCCGAGATCCGCATGCTGCGCACGCTCGGCGCCGACGCCGTGGGGATGAGCACGGTGCTCGAGGTGATCGCGCTGCGCCAGCTCGGCGTGCGCGTCGGGGCAGTGAGCGCGATCACGAACCGCGCCGCGGGCCTCTCGGACAGGCCGCTCCGGCACGACGAAGTGCAGGAGACGGCGAAGAAGATGCGCAAGGCGTTCGTCGGCTTCCTCACGCGCTGGCTCGAGCTCGCGACGGAGGCGCCCGCCGGTGTCTGACGGGCTTTCTCCAGAGCTCGAGGAGCTCGTCGAGCGCGCCCGCGTCGCCCGCGAGCGCGCGTACGCCCCCTACTCGAAGTACTGCGTCGGCGCGAGCGTGCGGACCGCGAGCGGCGCGCTGTTCGCCGGCTGCAACGTCGAGAACGCGAGCTACGGCGCGACGGCGTGCGCCGAACGAAACGCGATCGCGGCGATGGTTCAGGGCGGCGAGCGGCGAGCGATCGCCGTCGCCGTCTTCACGGAAGGGCCCACGCCGGCCATGCCGTGCGGTATCTGTCGTCAGGTGCTCTGGGAGCTCGGCAGCGCCGACACGGTCGTGGTCGCCGCGTGTCCCGGTGCCGTGCGCGTGACGACGCTCGGCGCCCTCCTCCCCGAAGCCTTCGAGCTCGAGCGATGACCCGCTCGGTGAACGCCCCCTATCGCTTCGTTCCGGACACTCCGCCCGAGCTCGTCGTCCACGACGAAATCGCGCCGTGCCCGTACCTCGAGGGACGCCTCTCGCGCTTGCCGCTCCGCATCCCCGCGCGCCCGCTGCTCGCGCCGGAGCTCGACGCGCGCCTCGCCGCCGGGGACCGCCGTCAAGGGCTGCTCTTCTACCGCGCGGAGTGCCCGGCGTGTCGCGCGTGCGAGCCGATCCGCATCGACGCGTCGGTGTTCGTTCCAGGGAAGACGCTGCGACGCACGCTGCGGCGCAACGACGCGTTGCTCGACCTCGAGCTCGGTCGCCCGGTCGTGGACGCGACGCGCATCGCGCTCTACAACCGCCACAAGGTGGGGCGCGGTCTCGACAACGGAAGAGAGCCCATCGACTTCCAGGGGTACCGCGAGTTCCTCGGGCTCACCTCCTGTGACACCTTCGAGATGCGCTACCGAAGGGGCGGCGCGCTCGTCGGCCGCTCCATCGTGGACCGGGGCAAGGAAGCGCTGTCCGCGGTGTACAGCTTCTACGATCCGCGCCACGCGCGCCTGAGCCTGGGCACGTACTTCATCTTGAAGCAGCTCGAGCTCTGCCGAAGCTGGGACATGCGCTATCTCTATCTCGGCCTCTACATCGCCGAGTCGGAGCACATGCGATACAAGGCTCGCTTCCTTCCGCACGAGCGGCTCCAGGAGGGCCGTTGGATCGAAGTCCGGGAGAATCCAACGCGGTGAGCGCGCCCGCGTTCCTGAACCCGGCGGGCGGCGTCCGGTACCACCTGCGCGCGTTTCGGTACGGGGCGAAGCTGTGGCAGCCGTTTCGTTGGGCGCTCGGCGAGTGGCTGCTCGGCTGGGAGCCGCCTGAGCGCACGCTCGTGCTCCTCGGGCCGAGCGGCGGCTACTGTCTCCAGCCGTTCTTGTTCGAGCGATTCGAGCGCGTGGTGTGCCTCGAGCCCGATCCGGTGGCGCGCTTCGTGTTTCAGCGGCGGCTGTCCCGCGCTCCGCTCGAGCGACGTCCCGTCCTCGAGCTCGTGGCGGAGGATCACCTGCTCGAGGATCCGGAGCGCCTGCTCCGCTTGCTCGAACGGCTCGGTGAGAGCGCCGTGCTGTTCAGCAACGTGCTCGGGCAGCTTCGCGTGTTGCTCGGGGTGACCGAGCGCGAAGCTCCGGAGCTCGTGCGCGTCCATGCCGCCGTCGCGCGGGCGATCGAAGGCCGCTCCTGGGTCAGCTTCCATGATCGCCTTTCGGGGGAGCTCCGCCTCGACTTCGCGCAGCCGCTCGTCGCGGATGGGCGCCTTTCGGACGCGGAGGTGCTCGAGCACCTCTACGCACAACCGGGAGAAACCGACCCCGCGCCCCTCGGGCTCACCGATCATCTGACGGCGGGGCTGTTTCCGAGCGAGCTCCCTCACGCGTACTTCGCCTGGGAGCTCGAGCCCGGCCTGTTCCACGCGATCGAGGCCGTGCGCGCCGTCCGGGCGACCCCCGAGCCGGCGAGCACGTAGCGCCTGGACGGCGCACGCGCGGCGCACCACCATCCTCCGCATGCGGGTCGTGGCGCTCACGTGTTCGAACACCGAGATCGTGTGCGCTCTCGGTGCGGCCGATTGGCTCGTGGGGGTCGACAATCACAGCGATTACCCGAGCGAGGTCGTGAGCCGCTTGCCGCGTGTCGGGCCCGATCTCGACATCGACGTCGATGCCGTCGCCGCGCTCGAGCCCGACCTCGTGCTCGCCTCGCTCACCGTGCCGGGGCACGAGCGCATCGTCGAGCGGCTTGCGCGCGCGAAGCTGCCCTTCCTCGCGCCCGAGCCGAGGACGCTTTCCGACGTGTACGACGACATCCACACCATCGGCAACGCGCTCGGCTTGTCCGAACGCGCGGACGCGCTCGTCGCCGACATGCGCGGGGAGCTCGAGCGGCGCGCGCCGCCGCGCGGGCTCCGAATCCTCGTCGAGTGGTGGCCGAAGCCCGTGATCGCTCCGGGGCGCGACAGCTGGGTCACGGCGCTGCTCACCATCGCGGGAGCCGAGAACCCGCTCGCCGAGCGTCCCGTGAAGAGCACGCCGCTCACCGACGACGAGGTGCTCGCGCTCCGACCGGACGCCGCCGTGATCGCGTGGTGCGGCGTGCGTCCGGAGAAGTACCGGGCCGACGTCGTGCTTCGCCGCCCCGCGTGGCAATCCCTCGAGCTCGTTCGCAAGCGGCGGGTGTACCCCGTGCCCGAGGCCTTCCTCGGGCGACCCGGTCCGCGCCTCGTGGAGGGCGCGCGGGCGCTACGCGCGATCGTCGAGGAGCTGGCCAGGGAAAAATAGGCCCCTATGCCGCCCGCGCTCGCGAGCCGCGCCGGCGGAGCGAGCCCCGTTTCGACGCGCTCGTGCCGGGCGATCGGGCGCTCACTCGAACGTGCGCGCCTCGATCTGATCGATCTGGAGCAGCGCCGACGCCAGCGCGTCCTTCGTGCGCTCGAGCGCCGTTTGATCGTCTTGCCACTTCTTTCGGGCGCGCTCGAAGCGCTCGCGTTCTTGGCCGAGGGCTGCCCGCGCCTGCTCGAGATCGAACGTCGTCGCGGCGAGCGCCGACTGCGTGCTGGTGAGGCGGTTCTCGAGCTCCGGGAGCCGCTTCTCGAGCTCCGCAGCCTGCTGCAGCTTCGCTTCGAGCTCGGCGCGCTCCGCGGTCGCCTTCGCGTCACGCTCGGTGAGCTCGTTCTGCAAGCGAGCGATCTCCGCGCGGGCCGCCTCGAGCTCTTGCGTCGCGCCATCCGCGCGCGCGGCGTAGGCCTGCGCCTCGCCGCGCGCCTGGTCGCGCTCTTCCGTGCGGATCGCGAGATCTTGCAGCACGACGCGGGTCGCCTCGTCGCGTTCGGCGAGCGCGCTCGCGTGGGCCGTCTCGAGCTCGGCTTCACGCTTGGCCAGGCGCTCGGCCGCGGTCTTCTCGGCCTCGGCGAGGCGTGCGGCTGCGTTCTGCTCGGCTTCGGCGAGCCGCGCGCTCCAGGTGCGCTCGGTTTCCGCGAGGCGTTCGGCGGCAGCGCGCTCGACCTCGGCGAGGCGCGCGGCGGCGTTCTCCTCGGCTTGCTCGAGCCGTTGCCGAGCGGCGCGCTCGCTATCGGCGAGCTTCGCCTCCGCGCGGAGCTCGGCCTCGGCGAGGCGTGCGGCCGCGTTCTGCTCGGCTTCGGCCAGGCGCGCGCTGAAGGTGCGCTCGGTCTCCGCGAGGCGCTCGGCAGCAGCGCGTTCGGCCTCTGCCTGGCGCTCGGCGGCAGCGCGTTCCGTCTCTGCCAGACGCTCGGCGGCTTGTCGCTCGATTTCGGCGACCCGCTCGCCGTGCTCGGCGGCGAGGCGTGTCACCGTCTCTTCGTGCTCGCGGACGAGGTCGGCGAGGCGACTCTCGTGCTGCCCGCGCAGCTCGGCCTCGCGCTCGGCCACGGCCTTGGCGCGCGCTTCCTCGGCCTGCGTTCGGAGGGCGTCGATGGTGCGCTCGAGCTCCGCCCGTGCCTCCGCGCGCGCCGCCTCGAGCGTGCGCTCGGCGACCTCACGCTCGGCCATCGCGGCGCTCTGCATCGCCTCCGCGATGCGCGTCTCGAGCTCGGCGCGCAGGTCGGAGAGCTCCGTCGTGCGCGCGTCGAGGTCCACCTTGTGCCGTTCGGCCTTGCGCTTCCAGTCGTCGGCGCGCTTGACGGCCGCTTCCTTGTCGTCGCGGAGCGCGTCGTTGGTGCGCGCGATCTCGGCGTGTTGCTTCTCGAGCTCCGCGACGCGATCGAGCAGATCCGTCTTCTCGCGCTCGAGCGCGAGCACCCCGTCCTTGACCGACAAGAGCTCCTTGTCGCGGTGGGTGAGCTGATCGCGGAGATCGAGCATCTCCTTGTCTTTGCGGTTCAGCTGCTCGCGCAGATCGAGCAGCTCGCGCGCCGTGCCCGCGGTCCGCCCCGAGGCCGCGCGCGCGCGGGCCTCGTCGAGCTCTCGCTGCAGCCGCTGCAGCTGCTGGTCGCGGGCCGTGCCGCGACGAACCGCGTCTTGCAGCTCCGCGCTCTGCGCCCGGAGGTTTCGAATCTCGCTCTCGAGCTCCGCGGCGCGCGCTCGCTGGCGGTCGAGCTCCTCCCGCAGGCGAGCCGGATCGACGGCGGCCGGGATGCTCGAGCGCGGCATCGCCGAGGTCGGGCGCGGGGGGGCCGAGGCGGTCGCGCGCGGTTCGGGCACCACGCCGGACTCCGGCAACGCCGGCGCGGGCTCGCTCTCGAGAAGCGCCGCGAGCGGCGGCGCGGTGAAGCGGTGGGTCTCCGACTCCGGAGCGGCCTCGACCCCCTCGGAGCCGACCGCGCTGGGCTGCGCCGCGAGCACCGCCGCTTCCGCCGTCGCCCCCGCGCCTCCCGGTGCTGCGAACGAAACGCCCACGCTCTGCCGGCCCGCGGTCTCCGGCTCCGGCGTATACAGCGGAGGCGGCGCGGAACCGGCTTCAGGTAGCTCCGGTACCGAGACCGGGGGCTCGCTGGCGGCCGCCTCGACGGATACCGGGGCGATCTCGAGCTCGTCGGAGGTGAGCGGGACCTCCTGCACGAGCGGCGGAATGTCCGTGGCGATTTCCTCGTCCGTCATCTCGACGAGGACGGGCTCGGCGCTCGCGTCGTCCGTGACGGCTGGCGCCTCGTACGAAACGGGCGGCCCCGCCGTCGAGGGCGCGCTCGCCTCTTCGGGAACCGGCACCTCGCTGGTCGTCTGGACCTCGTCGGTGCCGAGGATGTCCGCGTCGGACAGGTCGATGCTCGAGTCGTCCCCCTCGACCCCGTTGCTCGGGGCCTCGGGCGCCATCGAGACGGGTGTCGCATTCAGCTTGACGAGCGCCTGGATGTGCGACAGCAGCGCCTCGAACGCAATCGGCTTGTGGACGTAGTCGTCGGCGCGCGTTCGCAGCCGCTTGTGCTGTTCGAAGGTCTCCTCCGTGGACTCCGAGCTCATGATGATGAGCGGCACGTTCTTGAGCGTGGGGTCCCGCTTCAGCTTGTTGCAGACCGAGAAGCCGTTCATGCGCTGGAGCTCGATCGCGAGCAGGATCAGATCCGGCTTGTCCTGCGCGGCCGTTTGCAGTCCGACGCTGGCGTCTTCCACGACGGTCGTTTCACAGCCGTAGCGCGCGAGGCCGCCCGTCAGCTCCTCGGCGAATCCCGGATCATTTTCGAAGACCAAAACCTTCGTCGACATCGGCGTCCAATCGGCCCCTGGTACGACCCGAGGGCGAGCGCGAGCCCCGCTCGGGCCCGTGAAAGCTCACGATATAGGTCGCCGCCGAGGGGGTCAAACCCATGGGAACCCGAAGACTTTTCCCTGGCTCTGCCCGCGCCGCGCTGCGCCGAGCATCGCCTCTCTCGGAGGGGTGGCACACGCCGTCCCTCCCCGCCGAAGTGAACTCGGCGGGACCCCTCTCCACGCGGGCACCGTGCTCGGCAGGGCTCGGCGCGTTTCCGAGCCGTGTGTGGCTCCAAGGGGCGAGCCGCCGGCCGGTGCTCGCCCCCAAGCCCGGCGGGTGCGCAGGCGAGCCCGTGGGCATGGGAGGTGGGCTCGTGCCCCGCTTGGCGACACGCTGGTGCGCGCAGCCCTGCCAACCCGGACTCCGGCTCCGATGAATCAGGCGAACCAGGGGACACCGTCCGCCGTCGACGAGAAGCGGGCCGCCAGAAACTCCGCCAGATTTTCCGGCCCGAGCCGTCCGACGCGTGCGTCCCGACGGCGCGAGCCAGGTCCGAGCGCTCCCGCTGACGTCGCAGCTCTCCAGCACGCGACTCGATTTCGATTCCGCGGGATCCCGAGTCGGTCGTTCTTTCGTCACCGGGAGGACGAACGAGCGCCGCGGGTGGATTGCGCGAGACGAGGATCCATCCGACGGGACGGACGTGACTCCATTGGAGCGAACATCGATGGACCGGTCGGTTCATCAGGAGTGCTCTTGAGTCTACCGGTCCGTCACGTTGACTGCGTTCGTCTGCGGAAACGTTTGACACGGGCAGACGACAACCACTACGGTGCAGCCCGCTGGAGTCGGGAAGCGGCCGGGAGGCGAGCGACTCCGCATGGGTATTGGGCAACGAAAGGAGGACGGTATGAGCCATTCCTGGAGCACGCAGGGATTCGTGGGTTTCTTGTCGGCTTGTCTTTTGGGGGTGCTGCCCGCGACGGCATGGGCGCAGTCCGGTGGAAGCTGTGGAGAGGGGTGCGCGGAGCCCGTGCCGCCGCCGGTGAGCTGCGAAGAGGGCTGCACCCGGAACGTCTCCGGCAGCGCGGGCGTCAACATCGGTGCGGGTGAAGTGGTGTGCGTTCAGCCGGAAACCACGCTCTCCGGCGGCGTGAACATGAACGGCGGCGAGCTGCGCGTGTGCGGCATCGCGAATCCGGCGTACTTCAACCTCAACGGCGGAAACGTGACCGTCTTGGGGCAGGCCGCCTTCACGAACCTGAACGCCAACAGCTCGGCGTCCACGCTGAGCAACTACGGCGTCCTGGGCGTGGGCAATTTGAGCTTCCGCGGCGCCTTCGAGAACTACGGGGTTGCCAGCGTCGCGAACGACCTCAACGTCGATGCAGGGGCCGCGCTGCTCAACACGGGTGAGCTCACGCTCGCCCGCAGCTTGAACAACAGCGGCGTCGTGAGCAACGCCGGGGTGCTCAGCGTGGCCGGCGCGCTCCGCAACAATGGCAACGGCACCCTCGGCAACGCGTGCGAAGCGACGGTGCAGGGAAATGTCGATCTCGGGGGCCCGTCGAGCAACACGGGTATCCTCTCGTCGGGCGCGACCGTCACCGTGAATCGGCCGCTGGCGCTCGGGGCGAGCTCGACGCTCGAGACGAACGACCTGATCGTCAACGCGGCGATCAACGGCCCCGAGGAGAGCTGCGCCGAGATCTCCGTCGAGAACCTCACCATCTTGAACGGCGGAGCCGTCGTGAGCGGTCTCGTCGACATCTGCGATGCGAACGGCATCGAGACGAACAACGCCACGTTGGGCAGCGGCGTCACCACCGACTGCAGCTGCGAAATCAGCTGTGAAGGAGAGGGCGAGGCGCCCTCGTGTCCGGAAGGCGAGTGAGCCACCGCGACCGCGCCGCCCCATCGACGGGACGGGCACGCTGACGCTTCGGCAAGACCGGCGCGGGTCTCCGGGAGGCCCGCGCCGGGAGCGCGGCGCGCAGGCGCGGAGGGACGGCGCGCGGCTCAGAATCCGGCGGTCCTCGAGACTAAGAGCGGATCCACGTACTGGACGTACGCGCTGAACTCGACGCGGGCGCTTTCGCGAGCGGTCGGTGCGGCGCTCGCGCGCGGCTCCGCCCGTGCTGCGCGGTCACGCGTTGCTGGATCGCCGGCTCTGCCGCGGCCGTTTCGAGCGCGACGCCGAGCCGCTCGTCCCCCTCGCTTTGCGGACCGGTGCGGTCACCGCGCGGCGCGCGCCTCGGGCTCCTCCCGTGGGTAGCCGCGGGCCAGCCTCGAGATACGCCTTGAGCGCCACGGCGTTGTTGTGGTCGGCGTCCTTCGCGCCGAAGACGAGCGTCACCGTTTCACCTCGGCAGGCCTCGACGAGCTCTGCGAGCGCCTCGGGATGCGCGTCGAGCTCGGCGAAGTAGCGCTCCCGAAATGCCTCCCACTTCTCGGGATCGTGACCAAACCACTTGCGGAGCTCCGTGCTGGGCGCCACGTCCTTGCACCAGTGATCGAGGCGCAGCGCCTCCTTCGAGATCCCTCGAGGCCACACGCGGTCGACGAGCACGCGGCAGCCGTCGGACCGGGAGGGTGGGTCGTACGCGCGCTTGACCTTCAGGGTCGGTGTTTTCTCGGGGCGGGCCACGAGCCTTGGCTTGGATCTCCCGCGGCGGAAGCGCAACCGGCTCGTGTCATCCGAGCGCGGGGGGCTCGAAGCGATAGCCCACCCCGCGGACCGTGACGAGAATGCGCGGCCGCTTGGCGTTGTCGCCGAGGGCGCGACGGATTTCCCGGACGACGCGGCTGATGGCGCCGCCGCTCACGATGGTGCCGCCCCAAGGGCCCGAGAGGAGCTCCTGCTTCGTGACCAGGCGTCCCTGATTCTTGGCGAAGTAGAGGATCGTGGAGAGCACGCGCGGTTGCAACGCGATCTGCTCGCCGCCGCGACGCAGCTCGAGGCGTCGTTCGTCGAGCTCGTATTCACGGAATCGGTACACCGACGCCGAGCCTGAGGTCGCGCTTTGCATGAGGACCCTCGCCGAAGGGGCGTCATGACCGTCTCTGATTCCGGATTCGGTGTCTTGTACGAAATTGCACGGCGCCCGCCGCCGCGGCTCGCGCGCCCCGCGGACCGCGCGCGTCAGCGGTTTCGGCTCGCCTTTTCGGCGTGGCCGCTCTGCTTCGTGCGGCTGGCGAGCACCGCCAGCAGGGAGCGGACCTCGAGCCCGCGCAAACGGAGGCCGACCAGGAGGTGATAGAGGACGTCGGCGGCTTCGTTCAGAACGCGGTCGTCGGTTTCGGCGGCGAGGGCGCGGGCGTACTCGTCCGCCTCCTCGCGCATCTTCTTGCCGATCTTTTCGGCGCCGCCGTCGAGGAGGCTGCGGGTGTAGCTGCGCTCGGCGGTGCTCGCCGTGCGCTCGCGGAGGATGCCCTCGAGGGCCTGAAGGAAGGGCTCGGCCTCGACGGCCTCGCTCTCGACGGCGCCATCCGGACCCAAGCGACGGAAGAAGCAGCTCGGACGGCCGGTGTGACAGGAGGGACCCTCGGGATCGACGAGCAGGACGAGGGTGTCGGCGTCGCAGTCGGCGTAGACGGCGTGGACGCGGAGGACGTTGCCGCTGCTCTCACCCTTCGTCCAGAGCGCGCCGCGGCTCCGGCTGAAGAAGGTGGCGTTGCCGGTGCGGAGCGTTTGCTCGAGCGCTTCGCGATTCACGTACGCGACCATGCGCACCTGGCCGGTCAGGCGATCCTGAGCCACGGCCGGCATGAGGCCGGTTTGGGAGTCGAACTTGAGGTCCACGGCGCGCGCGAGCGTAGCAGAGCTTTACGGCACTGCCTTACGGCGCGGCCTGAGGACGGCGTCGTGCCTTCGAACGCGCGAGCGCTTGAGCGCCATCCTCCTAGTGCGAGGAACGGTTGGGAACGCGCCAAGCGGAAGACGGCTGCCCGAGCAGGGCCGGCTGTGGCGACCCTCGGTGCGAGTGCTCCTGCCGCGTACGGTGGGCGACGGGGTGTGGTCCAATGCGAAGAGGGGCCCGGCCCCCGGGTCTCGCTTCGCCCGGGGGCCGCCCCCCACGCGTCTCTCAGCCAACCCCTGGAAATCACGTGGGGATCCGGCTGGCTCGGTTCCTGCTTTCTCGCTCCCGCTATCCCCCCGGAGATCCCGCATGACACCGATGGTCGCCCGCACGTCGCTCGCCGGTTCGTTGTTCGCGCTCCTCGCTCTCGGCTGCACCGAGTCCGAGCAAACCCCGGAGGTCAACGCGACCGGAGTCGGGCGCATCGTGTACGCCGTGCGACAACACACGGCCATCGACGGCTCGGGCGCGCCGCGCATCGACGTCGCTGGCGGCATGGGGCAGGTGATGGACTACGGCCGCTACGTCCCCGGGGGCAGGCTCGAGATCCTCGACCTCGCGAGCGGCGACGTGAAGAACGTGATCGCCGACTACCCCCTGGCGGACGTGTCGAGCGTGGACGTGAGCTTCGACGCGAAGAAGGTGCTCTTCACGATGAAGCGCGACCCGAACGACGACTACCACGTCTACTGGGCGCCCCTCGAGCCGAGCGCCGACGGCACGTTCGAGGTGACGCAGCTCACGTTCGGACCGTACGACGACCAGAACGCGATCTTCGCGGCGGGCGGCAGGATCGTGTTCGCGACGAATCAGCCGTACACCGAGATGGGCACGCGCGCCGACGAGTACAACCACTCGCGCGTGGTGACGCAGCTCGCGAGCATCACGCTCGACGGCGGCGACGCGGACAGAAAGCTGTGCTCACAGAACCTCTCCCACACCGTCACGCTGTTTCCGCTGAAGGACGGGCGCGTCGGCTTCTCGCGTTGGGAGCACCTCGAGAACGTCAATGACGTGAAGCTCTTCGCGATGAACCCCGACTGCACGCAGATGGTCGCGCTCGGGGGGCAGCACGGAAAGCCCGGCAACTCGATCGTGCAAGTCGTCGAGTCGAACACTCCCAACGTCTTCTTCGGCATCGTGACGGAGCGCGAGAACACGATTCAGGCCGGGGCTCTGGTGCAGCTCGACGCGCGGTCCGCGGTCGATCCCGCGCGCTTCGACGAGGAAAAGTCCGAGGCCGAGGCGTATACGCTGCTCACTCCGGCGGTGCCCACCGGCGACGAGCCCTCGGCAGACGGAATCGGTCGCTACCGCGCGCCGAGCGCGCTGCCGAACGGCGATGTCCTGGTCTCCTGGGCCGACGGACCCGTCAACGAGCTGAACGAGCTCATTCACACGCCGCCGGACTACGGCGTGTACGTGTTCGACATGCAGCGTCGCCGGCCGCAGCTCGTCAAAAACTACGTCGACAGCTGGGAGCTCTACGCCAAACCCATCGTCGAGCGCGAAGAGCCCCCGATCCTCTCGCCGCGGCAGGACACCGTGGACGCTTCCACGCCGACCACGTTCGGCTCGATCGACGTGCGCGCCACGTCTCTGGGCACGAAGCACGGCGAGCGGGTGAGTGGGGCTCAATTCGAGAACACGCCGATCGAGGAAGCGCTCACGCACGCCGTCAAGGTGCGGATCATCGAAGGGTTCTCGAGCGAGGCGGCGCAGCAGACGATGTTCGGGCTCACCATGGCGGAGGGCGCGGCGCTGCTCGGAGAGGCCACGGTGCACGCGGATGGCTCCTGGCGCGCCGACATCCCGCCGTACATCCCCGTGCACCTCCAGCCGATCGACGAGTTCGATCTCGCGATTCGCAATCAGACCACGTGGATCCAGGGCATGCCGGGCGAGGGCCGCATCTGCGGCGGCTGCCACGAGGATCGGAGCCGCCCGAACGATACGGCGAGCCAGCAGCTGACCATCGCCGCCGGCAAACCGCCGGAGAACTTCATGATGCCCGTCGCTGAGCGGGTCGAGTACCCGTGGGCGTACGCCGACGATCCCGGAAACGAGAACGAGATCCAGAAGATTCTCGATGCTCGCTGCGTGTCTTGCCACAACGAGACGACGAACGGCGACCAGCCCCAGCAGTTCTACAGCGTGACGCTGATGGACGAGGAGACGGACACCGAGGCCGTCTACGAGCTCCCGCGGCTCGACCTCTCGTCGCGCGAGATCACCGTGACGTACGACAACGAGACGCGCGCCTGGCCCGCGAGCTACGTCTCCCTGTTCTATCCGGCCGCGCTCAGAATGGGCATGGTCGAGGACAGCGCCGTCGAGGGGACGCTGCCGCCGCCCTGGGCCATTCCGAGCGACGCCCGGAACAGCGCGGTGATCGAGAAGCTGAACGTCACCTCGTGGCAGGAGCCGTCGCGCTACGCTTGGGCGCTCGGCGAGCCGTTCTCGAATCCCGACATCGCGGGCGGCACGCGCACCGATCACGCGGCGGTCGCGGGCCTCACCCGCGAGGAGCTGCAGAAGCTGATCCGCGCGATCGACATGGGCGGTCAGTTCTACGCGCGCACGAACACCGCGTTCCAGCCCTTCGAAGCCGACCCCGTGTCCGCACAGTGAGCAGGAGACCCCGATGAGCTCGATTCGCCGACTGTCGTTGCCCGCCTCGCTTTTCCTCGTGTTCGCCGCGGCGCTGCCCGCCTCCGCCGAGCCGCGTGCGCTCGCCGGGCGGGCCAAGGTGTACGAGCACCTCGCGCCCAACTCGCTCGAGCGCATCAGCACCCCCAAGGCGCTGCTCGCCGAGCTCAAACACCCGAACGTCCCGCCGACGCGCCTCTGGCAGCTCCTCGAGCACGGCGAGAAGGTGGAGTGCCTCGCGTGCATTCCTCACGTCTCGCGGTTGCTCTACAGCGGGCACGCGAAGAACCGTGAGATCGCCGCGTGGTGGCTCCGCCGGCGCATCTTCGGCGTGTTCGGTCCCGGGGAGGTCTATTCCCAGGTCGTCTCGACGCTCACCGACGCGTCGCAGAGCGAGGAGCGCCGCGCCTATGCCGCCAACGCGCTCGGCGAGTTCCTGAACCCGTCGGGCATCAAGCACGTCGCGCGCGCGATCGTGGAAGACGAGTCGCCGCTCGTGCGGCGCGCCGCGGTCGAGGCGCTCCAGCGCCTGAACCACGAGGGCCCGTCGCGAGAGCTCGGCAGCGCGCTCTCCGACCCGGACGAGTCCGTGCGCCTCGCTGCCCTCCGCGCGGCGACGTCCATTCACGTGTTCTCGTCTCCCGACAAGCTCGCCGAGCTGCTCGGCGACGAGTCGCCGGCCGTGCGCAAACGCGCGGCCGAGGCGCTCGGCGCGCTCAAGATCGCGGACGCGGTGGTGGGGCTCGTGGCCGTCGTGTCCGACGAGGACGAGTCCCCCGACGTGACCGCGGCGGCGATCTGGGCGCTCGGACAGCTCGGGGATCCCGCCGGCAAGGCGAGCATCGAGGCGCGCCGCGACGATCCGAACCCGCTGATTCGGAGCGCCGCGGCGATCGCGCTGCGTCGCTTGTAGCGGACGCTTACAGGCTGCCTGGCGGGGGCGCCTCGGGCTGCCCTGGCGGGATTTGCGGCGGGGGAGCCCCTGGCGTGCCCTGTGGCGGCGGTGGGGGCGCCGGCTCCGGAGGAGTGGGCTCGGGCGTGGTCTGTGGCTGGGGTGGAGGCGGAGTCTGAGGCTGAGTGGAGCTGGGCGGCGTTTCGGTGGGCGGCGTTTCGGCAGGGGGCGCGCCGTTGCCGAGCTCGGTCTCGCTCGACAGCCGGTACTCGTCGCGTTCGAGGACGCCGTCCTGGTTGCGGTCGATCACGGCGAAGATTTGGTTGATCTTCGTCTGCATCTCGACCTGGCTGATGGTTCCATCGTCGTCGGCGTCGCCGAGCAGGAAGACCATCGCCAGACCGCGCTCGGCCTTCGCATCCAGGGACTCACCCGCACCCGCACGCGACTTGCGCGCGCTCTCCATCAGCTCGGGTTTCGACACGAGGTTGTCGTCGTCCGCGTCGATGCGGCTGAAGTGCCTGAGCGCTACCGACTGCACCTCGGCGCGGGTGATGTCCCCGCTCTGGTCCAGATCGAAGTATTCGAACACGCGCTGGGTGCGCTGCGCGTGGTGTGGCCCTGGGCCCATCTGCCCCGGGCTTTGCCCCATCTGTCCCGGACCCTGGCTCGTCGGCTCCGGTCCCTTCTCCGGCTTCTTTCCTTGGCCCGCCTGGCCCGCGAAGGCGAGCCCCGCGATCGAGAGCGCGGCCGCGAGAGCTCCGGCGGTCGTGCGCGTGGTCCAACGATTCATCTGTCCGCTCCTGTTCTTCGGTTCCTGGTACGGTGAACGCCGCCTCGCCGCCCAAAACGGACAGTAGGGCGGGCGAGCCCGCTCCGTCGCAGCCGAGGCCACGCACGGTCGGAGCGAGACTCCGTGGTGGGTCGTTGCACGCGTCGTTCCCGAAAACGCGACCAGCGGGGTACGTCGCGCGCCGAGCTCCGCAAGAGGCGAGGCGAGCGCGTCGGGACGCGCGCGCAGGCCGTGCGCGTTCGTCACCGCGCGGGGCGCTCTTGCCTGGCGCGCCTAATAGCGTGACGCGTCTGCGATCGGAGTCGCCGAGGCGCGCTCGCGCAGCGGCGCGGTGAGCCAGCCGATCTCCCGAGCGGTCCAGCGCCCGACGAAAAGCTCGTCGAGGCTCTCGGGCACCATCTCGCGTGCGGCGCCGATGACGCGATTGCGCGCCATGATCTCGGCTCCGGGCTGCGGAAAGAGCGGCACGCGCTCCGGTTCGGCGAGCCCTTCCGGAATTCGGGTGCGGCCGTGCTCGTCGTATTTGTCACTCGCGCCGAGCGTGTGGAACAGCTCGTGCGCGACGACGAAGAGACCGAGATCCACGGTCGAGACGTCGAGGCTCACGCGGGTCACCCCGACGCGGCCGCCCGCCTCGCTGTAGCCCTCGACGCTGTAGTCGACTCCAGCGCCGGGCGGCTCGGCCACGAGATAGATGCGCGAGTCGAGCCGAAGCGTCGGCACCGAGGCCGCCGCGTCGACGGCGCGCGTGTAGCGGAAGAGCGCGACCGTGTGCACGAGCCGCTCCCAAAGCGTCGAGCCCGGATCGCTCGGCGGCAGCTCCGTCACTTCGACGGGGCCGTACGGGACGAGGCGGATCATCGGCTGCTCTGCTTCGGGCCGATGACGACGGAGCTCCATCGAGAGGCGCCGCTCGAGCACGCGCACGCGTTCGGTGAGCAGCGTGAGCGCCTCGGGGCTCACGTCACCGAAGCGCAGCAGGACGACCCCGACGGTGACCGGCTCGCTCCACTCGTTGCGCGCACGGCGATCCATCACGTCGTAGCAAGCCCAGAGACAGACGGCCGCGAGCAGCGAGCCGAGGAGCGTGACGCGGAGTCGATAGAACCAAGCGCCTCGACGCATGCTTCAGTGTACGACATTTCCGCACTCCGTTCCCTCGAGTCCGTCCGGTTCCGACGGAGATTGCTGCGCGAATTTTTTTCGATATTTCACTCGTCGTTCGTGCGTCTCCTTTCGAGACGTTCGAAACACGAACACGCGTGAACGGCGAGGCGCACCCCGGCGGGCGCTGGTGGGCGGAAAGAGCCGACGTCCCACCTCGCCGTAGATTGTTCAAGGAATCCGCGGGATTTCGCCGCAGAAAGGCGGGTGTATTCTCGTCGATCATGCGGGTGTCGGCCTTCTCGGAGCGACAGGTGGTCGGAATTGGCGCGGACCGAAAGCGACGAGCGGTGAGGAGCGCGCCGAGCCATGCGGAATGCAGCGCCGAACCGAGTGCCCGCGCGGGAAGGGGGCACGCCGTAGTTCGCGCGGCGCGCTTCGGTCTCCTCCTCTCTCTGCTCCTCGGATGCTCGCGAGACGACGACGCTCGGCCGGCCACGTACTACGAGCGCAAGATCGCGCCCATCCTCACGGGCTCGTGTGCTGCGAGCCCGACGGGCTCGGGGTGTCACGTGCTCTCGGACGATGGTCGCCATGCGCTCGGGAACTTGAGCGTGGGCAGCTACGAAGAGCTCACGTACCGCCGCGACCTTTTGATCGAGTATGGGCCGTACGGCATTCCCGGGCTCCTGCTCAAAGTCGTGCCCGACTTCCGGATCAACCTCACCACCTGGGACTCCAGTGAGCCGATCCTGATCACGACGGACATCGCGCACGGTGGCGATCGGGTCATCGACTTTACGAGCCCGAGCTTCACGACGCTCGAGCAGTGGATCGCGCGGGGCGCGACCGTGAACAACGCCGAGACCGCGAACGAGAGCTTCTCTCGAGGCGCGTGCGCGGAGACGTTGGGCTCCGACCCGGAGTTCGAGGCGGACGTGGAGCCCGACGCGAGCGACTACGAGCTGTTCGCGAGGGACGTGAACCCCTTGCTCGGCACGCGCTGCGCGGCAGGGAACTGCCACGGATTGCCGAGCAATACGCTCTATCTCACGTGCGGCACCACGGAGGAGCAGAAACGCTGGAACTACTTCGCCGTGCGCGACTACGTCTCCATCGACGCGGACGCGAGCGAGATCGTGCGGCGCGTGCTCGCGCCGTCGGCGGGCGGCACGTACCACGAAGGCGGCACCATCTTCAACTCGAGCTCGGATCCCGACTACCAGAAAATCCTCGAGTGGGCGCGGCAGAAGGGCGGGCCGACGAGCCCCGCCGACGATCCCGAGTTTCGCCTGTTCGCGGAGCGAGTGCAGCCGATGCTCGTCAAGCGCGGCTGCATGATGCTCGGCTGCCACTCGGTGACGATGTTCCACGACTACCGGCTGCGCGGGGGCGCGGGCGGGCACTTCGGGCTGCCCGCGACTCGACGGAACTATCGACTCACGCTCGAGCAGCTCGCCCTCGAATCCCCCGATCCGAACGCGAGCCGCCTGTTCCGCAAGAACCTTCCGCCGGAGGGGGGAGGCATCTTGCACCGTGGTGGTCCGCTGTTCGCGGGGGACGGCCGGCCCGAGGAGTGCGATCTCGAGCAGGCCGAGACCGGGCCGCTCGACGAGCAGCGCCCCTATTGCGTGATCCTCGCCTGGTTCGAGCGGGAGCGGGCGAAGCGCATGAGCGCGCTGCCGCCGCTCGAAGCGATCGTGTACGTGCGCCGCCCGCCGCGCGACGGTCGGCACGCGCCGCAGGACTTCGAGGAGTTCGAGCCGGGCGCCGAGGTCGTGCGGGTGGAGGCGACGCTCGGTGACGACGGGCAGATCACCCTCGGCGCGGAGGCGAGCCTCTCCGCGCTCTGCGGGCTCGATCCCCAAAGCACGGACGCGCGGCGCCCCGCGGTGTCGTGGGACGGCGCGCGCGTCGCGTTCTCGGCGCGCAGCGGGGCGGCGGAGCCGTTCCGCATCCACGTCGTCGAAAACGGCGAGTGCGGGGTCGAATCCGTGATCGACGCGGCGCCCGTGGACGACCAGGGCATGCCCGTGCCGACGAACGGCGAGCTCGTCCACAACTTCGATCCGGCGTTCACCCCCGACGGTCGCATGGTGTTCGTGTCGACGCGCGGGAACATCATGAACCGGGCGGCGTTCTCGTATCAAGGACCGCAGCGTACGCCGGCCGATCCGTCGAAGCTGAACGCGAACCTGTACGTGCTCGAGTCGGGCACCATTCGACAGCTCACCTTCTTGCTGAACCAGGAGATCTTGCCGTCGTTCATGCGCGACGGGCGCATCATCTTCACGACCGAGAAGCGCGCCCCGGGCTTTTATCAGCTCGCCGGGCGGCGTATGAACGTCGATGGCGGCGACTATCACCCGCTGTTCGGACAGCGCCCGACGATCGGCTACACGCAGATGACCGACATCGTGGAGCTCGCCGACAAGAACTTCGCGGCCATCTTGAGCGAACGCGGTGCCCGCCATGGCGCCGGCGCGCTCGCGATCGTCAATCGCAGCGTCGGCATCGATCAGGCGAGCGACGAGCCGTCGGACTACCTCGTCGACCCCGGGGCCATCACCTTCATCAACGAACGCTTCTTCGAGCACTCGCAGACGCTCTGGGATCCGGCGGCGACCGGAAAGCTCTCCGGCACGAACGGCGCGTATCAGGGGCCGTCGCCGCTCCCCGACGGGCGCATGCTGGTGAGCTACGCCGCGGGCGTGACCGATCTCGCGAGCTTCTCCGGCGGCTTCGACGTGGTGATCGCCGACCCGTTGCGACCGGGAGAGCGCGTGCCGCTCCTCACCGGGGCCGACGACGAGCTCTGGCCCGTCGCCGTCTACGGCAAGTCGGACGTCCTCGGTGTGTTCCGTTCGCGCATCGACGAGGTCAACGGCGCGGTGCTCCTCGATCCCTCGCTCGACGGGCGCTCCGAAGTCACCATCCTCGATGTGCCGATCCTCGCGTCGCTGCTCTTCCAGAACACGCGTTCCGGGCGGCGCGTGGAGCTCGGGAACATCCTCGAGGTCTGGGAGAGCTTGCCGCCCGAGCCGGGGGTCACGAGCTTTGCTGCGGGAGGCGCGTACGTCACCGACGACGCGTACGGGAGCCTCTACGTGCGCCGCGCGTTCCTCGGCCAGGTCAAGCCGTACGCCGATGGCTCGGCGCAGATGCTCCTGCGCGGCGGCGTGCCGATCGTGCTCGCGACCGACATCCGCCTCGCGGGCGACCCCGGCCCCCTGCGCCACTTCCAGCGCGAAGAAATGCAGTTTTACCCGAACGAACGGGCACGCCAGTCGTTCCCTCGCCCGCTCTTCAACGGCATGTGCGGCGGCTGCCACGGCTCCTTCGACGGCGCCGAAGTCCACGTCGCCGCCAATCCCGACGTCCTCACGCACGCCTCCGCCGTCGAAGCCTTCGAGCGCGAGCCAACCGACCTCAGCGCCACTCCGACCTCCCCCGCCCAGGGCCCGGAGTTTCCCTAGGCCCGTATCGGCCATCTCACCGGCATCAGCCGGAAAATCCAAGCGGATCGGCTGAAACGCTCATCAGGAAATCCGCTTTCCCTTCGGCATCGGCTCGAATCGACGTCTGCGTTTCCCTCGCTCTCGAGAGGAGCCCGAGCCCGATCCATTCGAGACTCGAGGGACGAACCTGCGTGCTGGAAGCGCGAGCCGCGTGCCGCTATACGTCCCGCATGCGGATTCGGCGCTCGTCCCTCTTGCTCCCTTGCTTCGCAATCGTCGCTTTCGGATGCTCCGGCGAGGAGGCCACGCCGTCTCCGTCGAGCGGCGGGAACACCCAGATGGGTTCTGGCGGCGCGATGGCGCAAGGAGGGACGAGCGGAGCGTCAACGACGGGAGGAGCGTCCGCGAATGGCGGCGCGTCACCCAACGGTGGCGCAGCGACGAGCGGCGGCGCCGCGGCAGGGGGCATGGCCGGAGGCACGGCCTCGGGCGGCGCATCGCCGAACGGCGGCGAGTCGGCGAGCGGCGGCGTGTCCACCACCGGCGGCATGCCGGGCGGCGGCGCCGGGGGAGCGAGCGGCGGGAGCGATGGGGGCACTGCGGGAGCGGGCGGAGACGTCGGGGCTTCGGGAGAGGGGGGGGACGCGGGCAGCGGCGGAGCGAGCGGCGGTGCTTCGGGCGGTGGAAGCGGGGACGCGTGCGCGAGCGCGCTCTTCTGCGACGACTTCGAGAGCTACACCGCGGATCAGGCTCCGGGTGGCAGCTGGAAGACGCGCACGAACTCCGGCACGGTCGTCGTGGACGGAACGCAGGCGCGCTCGGGCTCGAAGTCCGTGAAGCTGACGGCGCAGGCGGGCGGAAACATCAAGACGGCGTTCATGCGGATCGAAGGGAGCCCGGTGTTTCCGGTCGACGGGAACGCGTTCTACGGCCGGATGATGTTTTATCTCGAGTCGGCGCCGACCGCGGACGTGCACTGGACGTTCATCGAGGCGGGCGGCCTCGTGCCCGGGCAGGACTACCGCGCGCTTTACCGCTACGGCGGACAGCATCCGGTCGAGGGCGGCAGTCAGCTCATGGCCAACTACGAAACGCCGGACTCCTATGCTGACATCGGGCCCAAGACTGACTGCTGGTTGCATTCGCAAGGCAAGGTCGTGCCCGTGGGCAGGTGGGCGTGCGTTGAGTGGCAGTACGACGGGCCCAACAACACGATGCGGATCTGGATGGACGGCGTGGCGCTCGAAGACCTGACGATGATCGGGAAGGGAGAAGGATGTGTCCACGTCATGGACCCCGACTTCACGTGGACCGCGCCGACCTTCGGCCATCTGGAGCTCGGCTGGGAGTCGTTCCAGCAGGACGACGCGCGCACGATTTGGATCGATGACGTCGTGATTTCCACGATGCCGATCGGCTGTCCCGAGTAGCGACGGCCGAAAGCGGCAGGGTGCGGCGTTCGCTGCTTCGGCGCTCGAAGCGGCGACGCGCCGGCTTTGCCGTTGCGCTTGGACGCCCGAGGCGGCGTGCGCGGGCTCCGCTGCTACGCTTGGCGGCGTCGTGGACGACGTGTTGCAGCGATTCGCGCGCCCGGTCGGGGAGTGGTTCCGGCGCGCGCTCGGGCGACCGACGAAGGTCCAGGAGCACGGGTTTCGGGTGCTCCACGAGGGCAAATCGGCGCTCTTGCTCGCGCCGACGGGCTCGGGGAAGACGCTCGCGGCGTTCCTCGCGAGCCTCGATCGGCTGATGTTCGGGGCGCCGGCGGGCCACCCGGGGGTTCGGGTGCTGTACGTCTCGCCGCTCAAGGCGCTCGGGGTGGACGTGGAGCGGAACCTGCGCGTGCCGCTCACGGGGATCGCCGAGGCCGCGGCGCGGCTCGGGATGGCGTCTTCGGTGCCGAGCGTCGCGCTGCGCTCGGGGGACACGCCCGCCGTCGAGCGCGCGCGCTTTCGACGGCAGCCGAGCGACATCCTGATCACGACGCCGGAGTCGCTGTACCTCCTTTTGACGTCGGATGCGGCGCGGCACCTCGCGGCCGTGGAGACGGTGATCATCGACGAGATCCATGCGCTCGTCGGCACCAAGCGCGGCGCGCACCTCGCGCTCAGCCTCGAGCGCCTCGAGCGCTTGCGATCGGGGCGCCCGCCGCTCGTGCGCGTGGGCCTCTCCGCGACGGTGCGGCCCGTCGCCGAAGCCGCGGCGTTCCTCGGCGGCGCGACGCCAGGCCCGAACGGTCCCGTGCTGCGCCCGATCGAGATCGTGGACGCGACGGCGAGCCCGCGGCTTGAGCTCTCGATCCGCGTGCCAGAAGGCGAGTTCCGCGCGCCCACCGCGGACGCCGTGGAGCGATCGCTGTGGCCCGCGATCCACGCGCCGCTGGTCGAGCTCGTGCGTGAGCACCGCTCCACGCTGGTCTTCGTGAACAGTCGGCGGCTCGCGGAGCGCCTCGCCGCGGCGCTGAACGACCTCGCGGGCGAGCCGCTCGTCCTCGCGCACCACGGCTCGCTCGCGCGCGAAAAGCGGCTCGAGATCGAGGAGGCGCTCAAGCGCGGCGAGCTCCGCGGGCTCGTCGCCACGTCGTCGCTCGAGCTCGGCATCGACATGGGCGCCATCGATCTCGTGATTCAGGTCGAGGCGCCGCCGTCGATCGCTTCCGGGTTGCAGCGCGTGGGGCGCGCGGGACACACCGTCGCCGGCACGTCGCGCGGCCTCGTCTTTCCGAAGTTCCGCGGCGATCTCCTGGCGTGCGCCGCGGCGGCGGACGGGATGCGCCGCGGCGCCGTCGAAGCAGTCCACTATCCGCGCAATCCCCTCGACGTGCTCGCGCAGCAGATCGTCGCCATCGCGTCCGGGGGCCCGATTGGCGAAGACGAGCTGTACGCGCTCGTGCGTTCGGCGGCGCCGTTCACCGAGCTCGATCGCGCCGCATTCGATTCGGTGCTCGACCTGCTCTCCGGTCGCTACGCCTCGGACGCCTTCGCGGAGCTCAAGCCTCGCATCGTTTGGGATCGCGTCGGCCGCACCATCGCGGCGCGCACCGGGGCGCGCCACATCGCCATCGTGAACGGCGGGACGATCCCCGATCGCGGCTTGTTCGGGGTGTATCTCGCCGCGTCGGACGGCGGCAAGACCGTGCGCGTCGGCGAGCTCGACGAAGAGATGGTGTTCGAGTCTCGCCCCGGCGACGTGGTGCTGCTCGGGGCGAGCTCGTTCCGAATCGAGGAGATCACCTTCGATCGCGTGCTCGTCACGCCCGCTCCGGGTGAGCCCGGGAGGATGCCGTTCTGGCGCGGGGATCGCGCCGGGCGCTCGCTCGAGCTCGGGCGTGCGCTCGGGCGGCTCACGCGGGAGCTCGTCGAGCTCTCGGGGGACGAGGCGCGCGCGCGTCTCGCCGAAATCGGCGCGGAGGAACGCGCCGGGCGCGCCCTGCTCGAATACCTGGCCGAGCAGCGCGCGGCGACCGGCGACGTGCCGTCGGATCGCACCGTCGTCATCGAGCACTTCGTCGACGAGATGGGCGACATCCGCGTCTGCTTGCTCTCGCCGTTCGGCGCGCGCGTCCACGCGCCCTGGGCGCTCGCGGCGATGGAGCTCCAGCGCACGGTGCTCGGCGTCGAGACGGAGGCGATCTGGTCGGACGACGGCATCGTGTTTCGCTTCCCTGAAGGGCACCGCCCGGAAGATCTCTCCCTGCTCGTGCCGGACGCCGACGATCTCGAGGGCTTGCTCTTGCGGAGCCTCGCCCAAAGCTCGCTCTTTGCGGCGCGCTTTCGGGAGAACGCCGCGCGGGCGCTGCTCTTGCCGCGCCGAAGGCCCGGGCAACGGACGCCGCTCTGGGCCCAGCGGCGGCGGGCCGCGGATCTCTTGCGCGCCGCCTCCGCCCATCCAGACTTTCCCATTCTGCTCGAGACCTATCGCGAGTGCCTGCGCGACGTGTTCGACGTGCCGGGGCTCACGGAGCTGCTCGAGGCCGTGGCGCGCCGCGAGGTCCGCGTCGCGCTGGTCGGGACGCGCTCCCCGTCACCCTTCGCCGCGGCGCTTCTCTTCTCGTACGTCGGCAACTTCATCTACGCGGGGGACGTGCCGCTCGCCGAGCGCCGCGCGCAGCTCCTCACGCTCGATCCCGTGCAGCTTCGGCGCTTGCTGGGAGCGACCGAGCAGCGGACGCTGCTTGACCCCGAATCCATCGCCGAGGTCGAGCACGACGTCGGGCGCCGGGCGAAGCGCGTCGCGCATGCCGACCAGCTCCACGATCTCCTCATCGCTGTCGGCGACCTGACTCTGGAAGAGGCGGCGTCGCGCCTCGCCGAGCCTGCGGCGCTCGAGGGGTTCGTGGCCGAGCTCGTTCGCGCGAAGCGCGTTCTCCGGCTCGAGATCGCCGGAGAACGCCGGCTCGTCGCCGTGGAGGACGCCGCCCGCTACCGCGACGCGCTCGGCGTGACGCTGCCGGCGGGTCTTCCGCGCGCGTTGCTCGCCTCCGTCGCGGAGCCGCTCCGCGATCTCGTCTCGCGCTACGCGCGCACGCACGGCCCCTTTGCGGCTGCCGCGGTCGCACGGCGCTTCGGCATCGGCACGGCACCGGCCCTCACGGAGCTGCGCGCGCTCGTCGCCGCCGGACGGCTCGTGAGCGGCGAGTTCTTGCCCGGCGGGACGGAGCTCGAGTTTTGCGAGGTCGAGGTGCTCCGGCGCATCAAGCAGAAGAGCCTTTCGCGGCTCCGGCGCGAGATCGAGCCCTCGCCGATGCGCGCGTACGCGCGGCTCGTCATCGAGTGGCAGGGGGCGGCGCGGCCGGAGCTCGGCCACGCCGCGCTCGCGAG
>Ga0079224_100000427_pt1 | contig 40833 bp, 32 predicted proteins | sample Stecom2015_FD_80414 | JGI IMG/M metagenome (GOLD analysis project Ga0079224, IMG submission 80414) | Agricultural soil microbial communities from Utah to study Nitrogen management - Steer compost 2015 | ecosystem: Environmental > Terrestrial > Soil > Agricultural land | place: USA: Utah... | reverse complement strand
TCCATGGATTAGCAGTTGGCGAGGTGGGCAATCGTATCCGATACGGGCTCCAGAGCATCCACCGTATCTCGGAGCCTACTCTTTATGCGTAGCCAAGGGATACACTGTCCACAAAAAGCGTATTTTATTCGTTTGCTACCTGTCCGGTTCCGTTCTAAGGTAAAAAACAGTCATTATTGGCAAATTGAAAGGTGTTATAAAGACATTTATTGCTGTACCTTAGCAAACTGACAGACCGATACCATCAAGTCAGGCACACCAAAACACCCCGTTAAAACCATTCGCATGAGGCAAGGAAGGGTGGGGCGGGTTTGCCGTGGCACGGCCATGAAATAAACACTAAAAGATATAATAATTTATGGGATTACAAGTAGATTTGGGGGCAAGCACATGGCTATGGACGTCGCCATTCGGCACCGCCGATGCCGACGCGTTATTTGCAAAGATAGCCGGCTTGGGATATCAAGTCGTTGAGATTGCAGTAGAGGACCCGGACTTGATCGACGTCTCCGCGGTACGAAAAGCGTTGGCGGACCACGGGTTGCGTGGCATCACGTGCGGCGCTTTCAGCCCGACTAGGGACTTGACCAATGACGACGAGTCGCTCCAGCGGACCGGAATGGAATACATCGAACGGTGCCTCGACATCACGAATGCCATCGGAGCCAAGTTTTTTGCTGGGCCGATGTATGCTGCCGTGGGCAAGGCTCGGATGGTGTCGGCTGAGCAACGCAAAATAGAGTGGCAGCGCGCCGTCACCAACTTACGCAAGGCGTGTGACATGGCCGAAGCCCGCGGGCTGGAACTAGCACTGGAACCCTTGAACCGATTTGAGTCAGACCTGATCAATAATGTGGATGACTTGCTGAGATTGATCGAAGATATCGACCATCCGGCAGCCAAGATTTGCCTGGACATGTTCCACATGAATATCGAGGAGCCCGATCCCGAACAAGCAATACGGCGCGCGGGCGAAAAACTGATACACGTGCAGGTGTCGGAAAATTATCGCGGCACGCCAGGCACGGGCAACGCAAGCTGGGACGCTTATTATCGCGGATTGGAAGCAATCGGTTATCGCGGCGCCGTGTCTATCGAAAGCTTTACGCCGCAGAACAAGGAGTTGGCGGCTGCGGTATGTATTTGGCGCGACTTGGCGGAAAGCCAGGATCAATTCGCCCGAGATGGGTATGCATTTTTGAAAAAATGGACAGCTAATAAATAACGATAAACAAAAAAGTAATGACTATGAGCAATAAGCAAATTAACGTAGCCATCATCGGCCTGGGATTCGGTGCGGAATTTATTCCGATCTATCAACGCCACCCCAACGCCAATATGTACGCAATATGCCAGCGCGACGAAAAAAGCCTCAACGAAATCGGCGACCAGTTTGGCGTCGAGAAACGATATACGGATTACGACGAATTACTGAAGGACGAAAACGTCCACGCGGTGCATATCAATACACCTATTCCGAACCACGCGGAGCAGTCGATCAAGGCGCTCCGCGCGGGTAAGCACGTAGCATGTACAGTGCCCATGGCCACCACGGTGGAAGAATGCCGCCAAATTGTAGAGGCCGTAGAGGAGACGGGCTTGACATACATGATGATGGAAACCGTGGTCTATGCCCGCGAATTCCTATACATGAAGGAACTATACGAAAAAGGTGAACTGGGGAAAATCCAGTTCCTTAAAGCCAGCCATCAGCAAGACATGGACGGCTGGCCTGACTATTGGCCCGGATTGCCGCCCATGCACTACGCCACCCATTGCGTGGGTCCCGTATTGGGACTGACCCGATCCGAGGCCGAATATGTGTCGTGCTTCGGTTCGGGCACGATACGCGAGGAGCTGCACCAACATTACAACTCGCCCTTCGCCGTGGAGACGGCGCATATTAAATTTAAAGACTCGGACCTCAGTGCGCATGTCTATCGCTCCCTGTTCGATACGGCAAGGCAGTATCGCGAAAGCTTTGAGGTCTACGGCTCTAAGAAGGCGGTGGAGTGGCCGCTGGTCGAAGGCGAGCCATTAGTGGTGCATACGGCCAAGAAGCCGGAGCCCGAAATTCCCGAGAAGGTCGAATGTCCGGATTATGCCCACCTCCTGCCCGAAGAGATCCAGCCTTTCACGACGGGCGGCGTGTATGACGAAGACGATAACCAACACCTTTCCTTCACGCAGGGCGCAGGCCACGGCGGGTCGCATCCGCATCTCGTGCATGAGTTTATCAGCGCGCTGGTAGAAGGGCGCCAGCCGTTTCCGAATGCTCGCCAATCAGCCAATATCACCTGTGTCGGCATTCTGGCGCACGAGTCGGCAATGCGTGGCGGTGAGATTGTCAAGTTGCCCGATTTCACGTTATCCAGATAAGGCTTTCCGCGCTGGATGCCAACCGGTGGCATCCAGCTCGATTTAATCGCTACCAACCAATTACGAATAACCAATGAACCGATTTTACTACTACCTGATGCTAATGGTCTTTGCCGGAAGCGTCCTTGCCTGCGACGGCACCCAGCGGGCGGATGATGGGCCCCGTCGGCTGGAACTGTTTTTTTTAGGTCATGAAAGCAAGCACCACGATTCGGAATTGCTGGCCGAGATTCTCTCGCAAGAGTATTTCACAGAAGGTATCAACATTACTTACTCGACCGATCCGGACGATCTCACGCGGGACGACTTGCATCGGTACGATGGGCTAATCCTATACGCAAACCACGACTCGATTACTCCAGCCCAGGAAAAAGCGCTGCTGGAGTACGTGGCGTCTGGCAAGGGATTTATCCCGCTCCATTCGGCTTCCTACTGCTTCCGAAACTCGCATGAGGTAGTCAGCCTGATTGGCGGACAGTTCAGAAGCCACGGTGGCGGATCATTCACCGCCGAAATCGTTAGGCCCGATCATCCCGCTATGTCTGGAGTGGCTGAATTTGAAACCGAGTGGGACGAAACTTACGTGCACACCTTGCTCGCGGAGGATATTGAGGTCTTGATGGAACGCGTGGAGGACGGGCACCGCGAGCCGTATACCTGGGTCAAGGAGTATGGTCAGGGTCGGGTGTTCTACACAGCCTACGGGCACGACGAACGAACGTTCCGTAATCCTGGGTTTCTGCAGCTAGTCAAAAGCGGGATCCTGTGGGCCGTAGGCGAGGAAGCGGTAGCCAAGTTGCAGCAGTTTACCATCGCGCAGCCCGAATACCGTGAAGAACGCATGCCGAACTACGAGCGGCGCGACCCGGCTCCGCGGTACCAATTGCCCCTTTCGCCCGAAGAGTCCCAAACCCTGATTCAAGTGCCCGTCGGATTCCGACTGGAGCTTTTTGCCAGCGAACCCGAGATCAAGAAACCGATAGCCATGGAATGGGACGAGAAAGGCCGACTGTGGATCGTTGAGACCGTCGATTATCCTAATACTGTGCGCGATGAAAAGGGCGAGGGTGATGACCGAATTATTATTTGCGAGGATACGGACGGCGATGGCAAGGCCGATAAGTTTACCGTGTTCGCAGATGGATTGAATATCCCTACTTCGCTAATCTTTGCAAATGACGGAGTCATCGTGGCGCAGGCGCCTCACTTCCTCTTCCTAAAGGATACGGACGGCGATGATAAGGCTGATGTGCGGGAAGTGCTGATGCAAGGCTGGGGCACGTTTGATACACACGCGGGGCCGTCTAACTTCCGCTACGGCCTGGATAACCAGATTTGGGGAACCGTCGGCTACTCCAGCTTTGACGGAAACGTAGGCGGCGAGCAATTGAAGTTCGGGTCGGGGCTCTATCGCTTCCGGCCCGACGGCAGCCGGATGGAATATCTGGCCTCCACATCCAACAACACGTGGGGGTTAGGGTTTTCCGAAGACTTTGACGTGTTTGTCTCCACGGCCAACAACGAACATAGTGACTTCTTCGCGATTGCCAATCGCTATTACGAGAAGGCGGGCCTGCGCGAGCGCGGAATCCAAAAAATAGACAGCCACTACGGTATGCATGTGTTGACTAAGGAGCTACGACAAGTGGACGTGCACGGCGGATTTACCGCGGCGTCAGGCCACAGCCTATATACCGCGCGGGCATTTCCCCAAGAGTATTGGAACCGCGTTGCGTTTATTTCCGAGCCTACAGGACGCCTGGTCCACCGCCATCAGCTAGAGCAAGTAGGGTCCGGATTCGTGGAAAAAGGCGACGGTTGGAATGTCGTGGCTAGCTCGGACAATTGGTTCGGACCCGTAGAGGCGAAAGTAGGTCCGGACGGGGCATTGTGGATTCTGGACTGGTATAGCTTTATTATCCAACATAACCCCACGCCTGCCGGATTTGACAATGGAGAAGGCAATGCGTATATCGATCCCCTGCGGGATAATACGCGCGGTCGTATTTATCGCTTAGTGCATGAGGATGCGCCAAAGGCTAAGAAAATCCAGCTTCGCAAAGATAAGCCCCGCCAACTGATAGACGCCTTGAAGAATGACAACATGTTTTGGCGTACCACGGCGCAACGGCTGCTTGTCGAAGCCGGTGACACCAAAGTGGCTGGCGACCTGCATAAGTTGATTCGCAACACCAGCGTTGACGAAATTAATACCAACGCCGCGGCCCTCCATGCCGTTTGGACGCTGCATGGCCTTGGACTACTGGATGGAAGCGATGAGACGAGCTTAAACGTGGTGCTGGATGCGTTGGAGCACCCCGCTCCCGGCGTACGGCGTGCGGCGGTCCAAACCTTACCCGTCCAAAACGGGCAAGTGGTCGACCGCTTGCTGGCGTCTGACGTGATTAAGGACCAAGACCTGCGTGTGCGGTTGGCAGCCCTACTGGCCTTGTCGGAAGCGCCTACCGATGTGGCCATCGGAAAGGCTTTATATCAAGCTATCCAAGACGAGGAGAACGTCCGCGACCGCTGGGTGTCACATGCCTTGCTCATTGCGGGGGCTGCGCATCGGCAGGCGTTCATGGGCGAATACCATCAGCATGCGGGCCACCCCGACCTGTCTAATTCGGATGGCTCGCTGGCGGATCGCATCGTCGCTGGCGACCGGATGGCAGTGTTGCCGCTCTCTACCGAACGGGGAGGAACGGTGTCCGGGCGCCAGATTCCCGACATCGCGAACAAGGAGATTATCTTCGTGGCGGACGTAAGGCCGGCCGAAATGCGGCGCATCTTGCTCGAAGGCGTGCTGATATCACACGGGGGGCCGCGTGACGGCTATGCGGTGTTCCTTCAGGATAACAAGGTGCATTTCCAAGTGAACCAAAATGGCCGGCGTACAATTATCCAGTCTGTCGATCCTTTGCCCGAAGTATTTAAGGTGAAAGCCTCCTTGCAACGCGATGGGCAGATGGCCCTGTCGATCGACGGGAGGGAAGTAGCGACTGGCAAGGCAGCCGGGCTATTCGCGGCGGTACCCGACGGATTCATCCGCGTTGGCAACAACAACCAGCCTTGGTGGAACCAAAACAATCCACGCCTTCCTAACGTGGGTAATTACCCAAATGATTTTAATTTCTCCGGGCGGCTGCAAAACGTCCAGCTCGTCTTGTTGGAGTTGGATACGGGCGCGCAGCACGAAACGGTTGTGGCTGATGAGGAAATTACGATTAAAGCCATCGTAGGGGAAATGAAATACGACATCAACCATTTCACGGCGAAGGCCGGTCAAACCCTGAAAATAATCTTTGAGAACCCCGACCACATGCAGCACAATTTGCTGATTTTGAAGCCAGGCACCTTGGAGGCTGTAGGCGCGGCTGCCGATGAGCTGGCAAAACAGCCAAACGCGATCGAGCAGGAGTACGTACCCAGCTCCGCCAACGTGTTGTTCACTACACCTCTCGTCAATCCGGATGATTTGTACGAGCTCACCTTTACGGTTCCGGACGCACCGGGCGATTATCCCTTTGTATGTACTTTCCCAGGGCACTGGCGGATCATGCACGGCGTGATGACGGTGACGAGATAGTAAGAAATACAAACTAATTCGCAAAGGCACGGAGGGTTACCAACGTGCCTTTTTTGTTTCGATCCAACCGAGGCTTGGCGCTGGTTACTCTTGTGAACGATGCCTGCTAATCCCGGCGCCTTAGTCCAAACCTACTATCGTTGGCCAAGATAACTACGTTAACAGGTCAGTCACTAGCTGGACACATGACCCAAACGCAACGTCGGTACGCCGCGTCAGCCCGCTAACACCTTCCCGACCGGCTCTTGATGTCTTTATCTCGTTCGTATGTCGAGATATGGCGGCCTTTTTTCGTTTCGAAAATATCGTTTATGTTGATTAGGATCCCGGTTTCTTCCACGGCGCCGAACTCGTTGTTGGCCGCTGTACCGAACGTCTTCATCGTCGATGAAAGGTTCATGTAAGTATTGATCAAGGGCGGAATGTTTTCGCCCAAGGCACGCACGCGGCTATTCAGCACCCGGTATCCTTCTTTGTAGTCCAGCCCGTCAAACATGCCCTCAAACGTCGAAACGTCCGTTTTGTAGCCGATGGGATTTATTGGCCAGACCAACTTCTCGTCGTCCGGAAAGTAGTGGTGCATGAAATACAACAAGAAGTCCCGTGCTGCAGCCTGGTAGTGCGGATACATCGTCACTTTGCCGAACAGGTACTTCACGTCGGGGTTGAGCTTGACCACTGCGCCGAGCCCATCCCACAGGTTGTCGAGCGAGAACAGTCCTTTTCGGTTGTCTTTGGCGGGTTGGTATTTGGGTTGTACAAATGACCGGCCTAACTCGATGGTATAGGGCAGGTACTCGTTAATGAACTTCTCCGAAAAATGGAAATAGTGCGAGGTCGAAAGGTTAGGTTCACCGGTAGCGGCCAACGTCACGTTCGCGCATCTAATCAGCCGGTAGCCCGCAATGATCTCCTCGGCCTCGGGGTTCCACGCGATGAGTTGGTCGTATGGTTCCTCGTTGGTGTCGTTGTCGTCCAGGTCGTACGGCAGTCCCGTCCCGCCGCCCGCGCCGCGAAAGGTTTCCTCACGCAGACGGCCAATTTCCTTTACCACGTTGGGTGCGTTGTGGTAATTAACCAGGTAAATTTCGTTATTGCCGTTATTGGTATATCGCAGAAACCTTTCTGGCGTCAATTCCTGCTTGATGATGTCCCTGCGAATGGGTTCGATGATTTCTTGCATACGGTTTCTCATTCAGGGGATATACGATAAACGATCTTCTTCACATATTCCGCCCATTCCTTTTCCGATTTCGAATTATCAAAATGCGTATAAGGAATCGGTTCGCCAATTCGTATGGAGACTTTTTTACCGCGACGGGCAAACATTTCGCCCGGTAGGTAAAACATCTCGATGTTAGCTTTGATGCCCACGTTTTCCCTCAGCTTCGCAAAAGTATAAAAAAAGTTAGAGTTTCTGCCATCGATGAAGACCGGAATAATGTCCTTTTTATGACGTTTTGCTTTGTTAATGAAGCTTTTTTTCCATTCCAGGTCCTTTATTTCTCCACGTTGCTTGCGCGATACGAGGCCTGCCGGGAATACAAGCAAGGCGTGATCGCCAGCGTATGCCTGCTCGATCTGTTCCAGGCTATGGCGCCCTTGGGAACCATGCTTATTGACTCCCACAAACAAGGGTTCCAAGTTTTTGATATTGAGCAGGATATCGTTGACGATAAATTTGATGTCTTTGCGGTGCTTGCCCATTGCGTGCATAAACGCCACGCCATCCAATCCCCCCAAGGGGTGGTTTGAGGCGAAGATGACGCCCCCTTCGGCCGGGATGTGTTCTTGCCCAGATAGCGTCACTTCCACGCCTAGCTCCTCGATCAAGGCATCCACGAAGTCCAGCCCGTGCAGGTGGCCGATCTTGGCCATGATGGCATTGATGTCATCCTCATGCAGCACCCGTTCAATGTAACGCAATACGAAGCCAGGCAGCCAACGAAGCAGCGAAGGGTTTTTCTTGCGAATCACGTCCCTGATGACGATATATTTTGAGTTTTCTTGGAGTTTGTCCGTAGTTTGGTCCACCATGTTTTCAAATCATCGCTCGGCGCTACCGCTTGCGGTAAGCTACAAGCGAGTGCCAAATGTACGAAAAAATGGATTCTAATGGGTGGAGACGTCGCCATCGCATCTGGGATTTAGCGCCGCTCCCCACCTAGTTTATCGATTTTTTGTGCGAACCCTTGTACATCTCCGTACATTTGGTATGTTTACAGTACGCTAACCATCGCGTCGGCGAGAATATAGGCGGTCGGAGTTGGACATGCACATTGCGCCGATTCCGTAACAATAACATGGCCGATTAAACGATTTGACCGCCCAATTGTCTAACTCCATAAACAGCGAGACATGAATTCGGGACAAATTCTTTCTGATACCTATTTTGCCGTTGATCCGGTGCACACGGTTTCGCATGCGATCGACCGTATGGCAGAATACCGCCTGCTCCATTTGCCCGTAGTCAAGGACCACGTTTTTCTGGGCATGGTGTCCTACGAATCGCTGACCGGTGTCAAGGACCGCAACGTAGAAATCGCGGTAGCGGATCTCTCCTACATGCAGGTGCACATATATGACTACCAGCATATCTATGATGCGCTTTTGTTTTTCCAGCTTTACCGTCTCGATATCCTGCCTGTGCTGGATAGGCAATACACGTACCTCGGTGCCATCACGCAGTATGAGCTCATCAATGCCATGGGGTCGTCCATGTCCATCCAAGAACCGGGTGCCGTCATCGTCCTCGAAATGAGCAAGCGCGACAATGCGCTGTCGCAAATCGCGCGGATAGTCGAATCGAACGATGCCCAAGTGCTCAACTCCGCCGTGCGGGTTTTCCCCGACTCTAGCCAGATGGAAGTAGCCATCAAAGTAAATAAGGTCGATATTTCGCCGATCGTCGCCACCTTTCTGCGCTTCGACTATGTCGTCAAGGCAACCTTCAACGACGATAACAGCAACGATAGCTCGCGCGATCGCTACGAGCAGCTGATGAATTACATCAATATGTAATAAAACGTGGGTACGCCTGTCGTTTTCGTGGCTCGCAGCCAATTCTACCTAATTTCCTTGTTTTTCATGTGCCAATGATTACCTTAGCCGTAGGGTGTCCGAAACGGCCATGGCAAGCGAGACACCTGACAAAACGATATAACGAGCATTACGCATAACCCACTCATGAAGACAATTGCGGTTTATGGCAGGGAATTCCAGCCTTCGGTGATCCCCTACGTACAGCAACTTTTTGATTTTCTCGCTTCTCGAGGCGTGGATTGTTGGATATACAAACCCTTCCACGACTTTCTCGAGCAACGAGTGACCTGCGCCCGGCGTGCGCAAACGTTTCTGCATAAGGATGAGCTGCCGCAGGATACGGCGCTGATGCTCAGTTTGGGCGGCGACGGGACGATGCTAGCGGCCGTGTCTATCGTGGGCGACTCCGGCATTCCGGTAGCAGGCATCAACTTTGGGCGGCTTGGGTTTTTGGCGAGTATCCATAAGGACGGCATCCGGCAGTCGTTGGGCGAGATTCTTGACGGCGATTACGGCTTGCAGCAGCGCGCGCTCCTGTCGGTGACAGCGAGCGACCGGGCTCTGTTTGGCGGCAATCCCTATGCACTGAACGATATCACCCTCTTCAAGCACGACAGTTCGGGAATGATTACCGTCAAGGCCTATCTCAACGGCGACTTGCTCAATAACTATTGGGCCGATGGGATTATCGTGGCCACGCCCACCGGGTCCACCGCGTACTCGTTGAGCTGTGGAGGCCCCATCATTATGCCCGGGAGTGGCAATTTCGTAATTACGCCCGTATCGCCGCATAACCTCAATGTCCGACCCGTAGTAATCTCCAACGATTTCGAGCTGGATCTGGAGGTAGAGAGCCGTAGCGAACATTTTTTGCTGTCCTGCGATTCGAAGACCGAAACAATGCCCACATCGGCGCGCATCAGGATTACCAAGGCCGCGCATTCCATCAATTTGGTGCGGCTTAAGGACGACAGTTTTTTCTCCACGCTCCGCCACAAACTGCTGTGGGGGCTGGATGCCAGAAATTATTAAACCCCTCAAGTTTGAGTCGTGTGACGCCGTCATTTGCCCAATTGTCTTATCTTTACCCCCGTACAAACGATAATCCTATCCCGTGCGCGTGAGAATGCTTTTTGTGGCGGTTTGCATGCTGCTGGTTTTCCCGAAGGCAAATGCCCAGGATTGGGAAATCGGCGCATTCGTCGGTGCGTCGGGCTATATGGGTGACCTCAATCCCGAAAATCCCTTGGCTTACAACGATGTGGGCGTAGCACTTTCCGGCAAGTATAACCTGAATGCTACCTGGGGGATCCGTGCAAACTTTTCCTATTCCCGCATGCACGCCGATGACAAGCACTCGGCGGTGGCGCAACGCCGAGAGCGTGGACTGAACTTCTCTGGCTACGTGGCGGAAGCCGCCGTGCTGGTCGACTTTAATTTCTTCCGGTTTCTGCCGCAGCGGGGGCGCCGCTCCTATACGCCTTACCTCTTTGCCGGGCTGGGAGGGATCCATTTTAATCCGGAATGGACAGCTTCAGGCGGCCGTTTCGTATGGAAGGATATGTTGCAGGGTTTCGAAAAGGATGACGTCGCGGATGAAGGCATTAAAAAACCGACGCGTTATGCGTTGGCGATTCCTTTCGGGGCCGGGTTTAAATACAACCTGCGGGGGCCGTGGACGGTGGGTGTAGAGGTAGGCTATCGGCAGACCTTTACGGACTACCTGGACGCGGTCAGCGGCAGGAAGCCGCAGGAAACCGAGAAGAGGTGGCTTCAGGGCGACGGCCGTCCGACGGATTCGTACATGACGGCGGGTTTCACCATTTCTTATACAATATTCAAGGGTGGCTGCCCTGAATGGCGCAATTAATTCTTAGTTTTGCACCCAAATTCAATGGAGATCAGGGACAGGATAGATAAGTCAAGGCTGCCACAGCATATCGCCATCATCATGGACGGCAACGGGCGTTGGGCCAAGGAGCGAGGCAAATTGCGCGTGTTTGGCCACCAGAATGGTGTGAAGGCCGTTCGCGATACGGTCGAAGGCGCCGTCGAGATTGGCGTTAAGTACTTGACGCTGTATGCATTTTCGACCGAAAACTGGAACCGTCCAAGGCTCGAGGTGTCGGCCTTGATGGAGTTGCTCGTGCAAACGATCCACAAGGAAACCAAAACCCTGATGGATAACGGGGTCCGCCTGAATGCCATCGGCGATTTGTCTATGTTGCCCGCCCGTTGCGAGCACGAACTGCGCGAGGCTATCGCCAAAACCGCGGGCAATACGAATACCACGCTGACCCTGGCACTGAGCTATAGCTCACGTTGGGAAATCGTGCAGGCGGCGAAGGCGCTGGCGCGTCAAGCCAAAGAGGGCCTGATTTCCGTGGACGATATCAATGAGGAGGCATTTGCGAGCAGCTTGTCCACCGCGGGGATGCCCGACCCCGAACTGATGGTTCGTACAAGTGGCGAACGGCGCATCAGCAATTACCTGTTGTGGCAATTGGCTTATGCCGAGCTATATTTTACCGAAAAGATGTGGCCTGAATTTAGGCGGCAGGACCTTTTTGAGGCCATTGTGGATTATCAGGGGCGCGAACGGCGATTTGGCAAAACCAGCGAGCAATTGGGTAAGTGATTAAGTAATCCGACGGTACGGGCCTGCCATCCGGACGGTTTTTCCGTACGGCGCAAGGGGACAGGGCGTTAAAAAATGTCATTTAACAAAAATTAACAACTGTATGCTGTACTTTAGCAGCGACAAATATAATAGATGAAGCGTTTAGTTTTTACCATAGTATTAGTAGCGGTCTTGGCCACGGCAGGGTTCTCCCAGCAAGGCGTACGGATCGGGGCCACGGATGAGATCAGCTACTTGGATCCGCAGTCTTACATTATCGGAGGGATCACCGTCAGCGGCACGGAGTATTTGGACAACGATGTCCTGATTACGATTTCTCGACTGGTAGTAGGCGCCCGCATCGAAGTGCCGAGCGAGGCGACCTCCAACGTGGTGAAAAACTTGATGGACCAAGGATTGTTTGACGACGTGCAGCTCTATGCAGACCGTATTAGTGGCGATTCGATTTTCTTCAACATTCACGTGGTGGAGCAACCGCGCCTCACCCGCATTGATATCGAAGGGCTGAGCAAGACGCAGACCGATGAAGTTCGCAAGCGCCTCAACGAAAATACCGGCAGAATCGTCAACCAAAACCTGTACAATACAACGCGCAATACCATCCGGCGTTATCTGGCCGAAAAATCCTTCTTATATCCGGATATCGACATCACGGCCGTGCGCGACACCGCCCAGCTCAACAACCAGATATTGAAGGTGGTGGTCGACCGCAACCGCAAGGTGCGCGCGCACCGGATCAATTTCGAAGGGAATGAAGAATTCTCGGATAGGCAATTGCGCAAATTTTTCAAAGGCGTCCGCCAGCGCAATTGGTGGCGTTTCTGGGGGCCGGGTAAGTTCAAGGAAGAAAAATACGAAGAGGCCAAGGATAATCTGATCGCCAAGCTGCATGATCGCGGATACCGCGACGCCGAAATACTCAGCGACAGCGTGTCGCGCTACGACAACCGCAATGTGTTGGTCGACATCGAGATGTATGAGGGCCCGCGATATTATTTCGGTAACATCAACTGGCAAGGAAACGCCCGCTATCCGGACTCCATACTCAACGTGCTGTTGGGTATCGAAAAAGGTGACGTGTTCAGCGAGGAGAAGCTCATTACCAAACTGATGGGCCCTACGCGGCAGAACGACGACATTAGTACCCTGTACCTCGATGACGGTTACTTGACCTTTACCGTCGACCCGGTACAGACACGCATCTACAACGATACCATCGACCTGGATTTGCGGATTTACGAAGGCGCGCAGTTTACCGTCAACAACATCATCCTCAAGGGCAATGACGTGACCAACGACCGTGTATTGATGCGGTCTATCTATACAAAACCGGGACAGAAGTTCTCTAAAACCATGCTCATGCGAAGCACGCGCGAGATTACCAGCTTGGGCAACTTCGACGAGCAACAGACGCAGCCGCAGCCGGTAAACCTGAACCATGCCGAAGGCACGGTGGATATCGAGTACAACGTGGTGGAGAAGCCATCGGACCAGGTGGAGCTTTCGGGCGGTTTTGGTGCGGGGCAGGTAATTGGGACCGTGGGCCTTAATTTCAATAACTTCTCGACACGCAACCTGTTTGACAAGTCGGCTTGGCGCCCGCTGCCCCGCGGCGATGGCCAGCGCCTCAGCCTGCGTGGCCAAACCAGTGGAAAGCAGTACAGCTCGTATAGCTTCTCGTTTTCAGAGCCTTGGCTAGGGGGCAATAAGCCAATCTATTTTGGCATTAGTGCGTTTACGTCGCAGTCATCCTACGGGTATAACTGGATTACAGGCCGGCAAACCGTTCCGGACGAAGATATGCAACGCATTCGGATGAACGGGGTGACCATCAGCCTTGGCCGTCGTTTGCAGTGGCCCGATAACTATTTCCAGCTTAATTACTCCCTCGGGTTCCAGCAGTACAAACTTCAAAACTGGCGAAACTTCCTGTTTGATACCGGTACGTCCTACAACATTAACCTGACGCAAGAGCTCAGCCGGAACTCCGTAGACGCGCCGATTTATCCTAAATCGGGCTCGCACATCCGGTTAACCATCCAAGCGACGCCGCCGTACTCGTTATTCAATAAACTGAACTACAATACCGCACCCGATGCCCAGCGCTATCGTTGGACGGAATATCACAAATGGAAGTTCGATTCGCAATGGTATATCCGGATCGCAGGCAACTTGGTGTTGAAAACCCAGGCGCAGTTTGGTTTCCTCGGCCAGTATAGCCGCATTACCGGTCCTTCCCCGTTCGAGCGTTTCCGCCTCGGCGGCGACGGTATGATGGGCTTTGACTTCTTGCAGGGCTCCGAAATCATCGGGATGCGCGGTTATGCCAACAACATGATCATTCCGGAAGGTGCGGATATCGGCCAGGCACGGGATTCGGGCAGCCCCATCTACAACAAGTACCAGCTAGAGTTGCGTCACCCGATTATGCTCAATGAGCAGGCGACCGTGTTTGCGCTGGCCTTTGCCGAGGGAGGCAACACATGGAATCGCTTCCGCGACTTTAACCCCTTCAAGGTCCGCCGTACGGTGGGCGTAGGGGCACGGATTTTCTTGCCGATCTTCGGTATGTTGGGCATCGACTACGGACATGCATTTGACCCAATTCCCGGATTGCCATCCAGCCAGTGGAGGCAGAATTTTACGTTCAGCATCATCCAACAGATGGGCGGTTTTTAGGAACATCGTGGGAAATCCAAAAATTGGAATTACTTTTGCACTGACTCATCCAGTTGGAATTTAAATAGCAAGATTATGAAGATCAGAAGTTTTATTTGGATAGTCGCCCTGCTGATGCTGGCGACCACCGCCTCGGCCCAGCGCTTCGCGTATGTCGACTCCGAATATATACTACGTCATATCCCCGAGTACCTCGCTGCGCAAAAGCAGTTAGACGCCCTCTCCGTGCAGTGGCAGGAAGAGGTGGACAACCGGTTTGCCGAAATCGAGAAGCTCTATCGGGCGTATCAGGACGACCAAGTGTTGCTCAGTGAGGAGATGAGGCGAAAAAGGGAGGACGAGATCGTTACCAAGGAGCGCGAGGCGCGCGATTTCCAACGTGAGAAGTTTGGTTTTGAGGGCGAACTCTTCGAGCAGCGCGTAGCGCTTATCCAGCCCATCCAGGAACGGGTGGCACAAGCTATCCAAGGTGTGGCGGCCGATCAGGGATTGGATATCATCCTTGATAAGGGGAGCGAAGTGATGTTCCTTTATGCTAACCCGCGCCTAGATAAGAGCAACGACATCATTACCCGCCTAGGTTACAAGCCAGATCCTTCGTTGGCAGAAAACTAGACGGTGAGCGAACTCGCACGCACGGGATGTGGTACTTAAAAACGTATATGTAAAAAAACCTACACACATAATTTTGAAAATGAATAGTAAAATGAAAAACTGGATTAAAGGTATCGCGGTGATGGCAGTCGCCTTATTGTCGGTGGGAACGGTAAGCGCCCAACAAAAAATTGGGCACGTGAATTCGGCGGAAATCATCCAGGCGATGCCTGAGTTCGTAAGTGCGAGTACCGAATTGGACACGTTGTCCCGCGCTAAACAAGCGGAGCTGCAATCCATGTTTGCCGAGTTTCAGCGCTTGCAAAACGATGCGCAGCAAAAATACCTAAACCGTAGCGAAGCTAACAAGGACTCCATCGATGCGGAAATCCAGGCACTGAGCATTCAGCTTCAGGATATTCAACAGCGTATTGAAGAGAACCAACAGCGCGCTGAAGAGGAATTGCGAAAAAAAGAAGAGGAACTGCTGACTCCAATCTACCAAAAAGCGGGTACGGCGGTGCAAAACGTGGCCAAGGAACAGGGTTATGCGTACGTATTCGATATTGCGAATACCAACATTCCGTATTTCCAGGGTGGTGACGACCTGACTGATCAGGTGAAAACGAAATTAGGCATTACGGCAACACCGTAGTCCCATCATTCAGGCTTATCGCGTCGCTTATCGTTTAAGGGATTCGAAGCCAACGATAAATAGCTGCTGGGTGCAATCCAGTAGCTATTTTTTTGCTTAATGACTCTTGGTATCTCCGTGCGAAACGAGATGCCTTGGCACCCCGCCGATGGATTCGCACTCGTCGGGACGTTTTTCCGGAATTGCATCCTCGCCCGATCTTCCTGATAATCGCGCTGTAGGCCTCCGGTTTGCAAACATCCAGTATAAGATTGCTCCCAATCCATAGCAGGCAACATCGTAAGGGTCGGCAGTGAATCGTGTGCTCAACCGCGGAAAGACCATCTCGGCGACGACCGATGCCAGGATGAAGATCGCCACGATGCGCCACCACTCCAGTTGGTAATCGTCAAGCGCCCGGAATAGGACGCGGCGCTCCCACAGCGTAAGATGGAGAAGGATGGGCATAAATAGAAGGGGATCCAGATAGGCGTGGACGATGGGGATATTCCATCCTAGCACTTTCTGCGCAAGCTGATGGATCAGGCCCACCGCTACCAACGATAGGAACCAAGGCCGTGCCAGAAGGGGGATTTGGATGCGCTCGATCATAGGGCGATAAGGAAGACCAATAGCAGCACAACCAAGAGCAAGGGTGACAAAGCGATCGCCAGCGCCACAACGGGAATCTTCGCCAGGGTTTTTAGGATTTGCAGGCTCCAATGGTCGTCCCGGGAGAGGCGTAGCCACGCGATAAACTGATTGAACCCGGACCTGACAAGCGTCGCTAATTCCTGCGAGATGCTCTTTTTTTTCCCTTCCCCTTCCATACACGCCTCATGTTTATCCTGACCAATTGTTTTGTTTGGCGAGCAAGATGGGCGTGGTGGGATTCAATATGATTGCCTTGGCAAGGCTCTTTTTCGTAAGGCGTTCAAAAAAGCTGCGTCCACCTACGATGGTCAGTAATGCCAAGTCGGCCTCCGCGGCTTTCAGCACTTCGTTCACCGTGTCTATGTGCTCCTTGTCCGGGACGACTCTAGCGCCAAGCCCTTTAATTCCTGTCGCATCCTCCAGTTGCCGCTTCCATTTCAGGAGTTTGTCCTCTTCTGAAGTGACATCGTCGGGTTGCTCGTTAGGAGTAATATGCACAAGGGTACAACGTGCGGCTGCCTCGTTGCCAAGGATATGTTTTAGCGTGTTCAGCGCAATCGCATCGTCGGCTTGGTAATCCGTAAAAAATATCGATCGACCCGATTCTGTGAATACGGCGCTTTCCGGCACGATCAGCAAAGGCACATCGGAATCCTTCGCGATTTGATAAGCGTTTGATCCGGTTAGCAATCCCGCGGCACCCTTGGCACCTTTCGTACCCATCACGACGAGAGCGGCCTGCATCTGCGAGGCGTATTGGTTTATGGCGTTTACCAAATCCCTATCCGATAGGTCGGTAGTCAGCGCAACGCCGTTTTCGTGCCCTTCCAACGTTTTGAGAAAGGTGTTCATCCCCATCTGGGCTTCCTGTAGCGCTCGATTTTGGTCGGCAGCATTTACCATATCCCCTTGAAATGCGGATCGGAACGGCGCATAAGCGTGTATGAGATGTACGCGGTAGCCATGCTTGGCGGCGATATTTAGTGCCAGTTTAGTCGCGGCTAGCGCCGTGGCGGAGAAATCAACAGGGCAGAGAATGGTCATGTTTTTCTTAGTTTAATGGTGCGGCTTGCTCGGCGGCTGATTCGTTATTTTGTCGCTGACGGGACGACACGGCTTTCAACATCAGCGTGCCACAAATCCCCGAAACTAAGGACGCCGTCAAAATGGAAAACTTGGCTTCTGCCAGGGTCAGCTCTTGGCCGGTAAACGACAATATAGCAATAAAGATGGACATAGTAAATCCGATCCCTGCTAACATGCCGACACCGATGACGTGCAACCATCCAGCGCCTTTAGGCATGCTCGATAGGCCGAGTTTTACCGATAGCCACGAGAGCAAGAAAATGCCGATCGGTTTGCCTAGGAAGAGACCTAAGATGATCCCCAGGCCTAACGGCGTCACCAAGCCGGCCAGCATGCCGTCTTCGAAGGCGATGTTCGTGTTGGCAAGTGCAAAGATGGGCATGATAAGCAAGTTAACCGGCCGGGCCAGGGCGTGTTCCAGCTTGATTAGCGGAGACTCCGTATCCGGGTTGCGGCCTTTGGTGGGGAGCGCTAATGCGGTAAGCACGCCCGCAATGGTGGCGTGGATACCCGAATGATGGACGAAATACCAGATAAAAATACCGGGAAGGAGGTACGCCCATATCGACTGGACGCCTAGGCGGTTGAAGACCAGCAGCACGGCATATATACCCCCTGCATAGTAGAGGTAGGTCAATTGCAGTTCGGATGAATAGAACAGGGCAATCATTAAGATGGCTACCAGGTCGTCTACGATGGCCAAGGCGGCCAGGAATATTTTTAGCGACAACGGGACGCTACGGCCCAGCATAGTAATGACCGCTAAGGCAAAAGCGATGTCCGTAGCCATGGGGATGGCCCAGCCCACCGCCGTAGGTTGTCCCTTGTTGAACAGGGTGTAGATTAAGGCGGGAAATAAAACGCCGCCAAGTGCTGCGAAAACGGGTAAGGCGGCTTTCTTTGGAGAGGATAATTCACCTTGGACGAGCTCTCGCTTAATTTCCAATCCCACCAAAAGGAAAAAAATGGCCATCAAGCCATCGTTGATCCAAAGCAATACGGGATATCGAAGATGCAGGGCCACTGAGTGATGGCCGACCTCCGTTGCCAAGAGCTGTTCGAAGGCGGGCCCAAGGGGCGAATTGGCAATAATTAGGGAAATAGCCACGCATCCCATGAGAATAATGCCGGGACCCGTGGAAGAAAAAAGGAATCGTTTTATCGGAGCAATGAAAGAGAAAGTATGCATCCTCAAAAATACTTAATGCCCCCGGTTTGGACAAGCAAATCGTGAAAGTAGCCGATAAATCCAGGGTGGATTATCCTGCTGCGACCTGTCTGGCAGTAAGGGATGATGTCATTCGCTGTGGATCGCTTCTTCCGGAGACTAACGGCGGGCACGTTAAACCAACGTTAAAATAATCTAAATAGGTGTTAACATAAACTTAACATACCGGACATATTGGATTAATGGATATGTCGGATTTTTGCAGTTTATTCGGATACTATGGATTGGTTTCTTTTTCTCGTCGTCGCATTGCTCGTTTTGGCAATAGGCGATTTGATTGTCGGGGTCAGCAATGACGCCGTTAACTTCCTAAACTCAGCAATCGGCAGTAAGGTTGCGCCGTTCAAGACCATTATCCTGCTGGCCGCATTAGGCATTATTGTGGGGTCCCTTTTTTCAAGCGGCATGATGGAAATTGCCCGAAAAGGGATTTTCCATCCCGAATATTTCACCTTTGACAAGGTGATGTGGATATTCCTGGCGGTAATGCTGACCGATATCGTCCTCCTCGACGTGTTCAATACGCTTGGCTTGCCCACCTCTACCACCGTCTCCATTGTGTTCGAATTGCTCGGCGCCGCCCTGATGGTCGGCCTGCTGTTCACCGCCGACAAGCAAGAGCCGATCGGCGAAAGCTTGAAATATATCAATGCCGAAAGCACATTCTCTATTATATCGGGGATATTCCTGTCGATAATAATCGCCTTCACGGCCGGTGTACTCGTGCAGTATTTTAGTCGGCTGGCGTTTACCTTCCAGTATGAGAAGCGCCTCGCGCAGTTGGGCGCCTTGTTCTCGGGCATGGGTATTACCGCCATTGTCTATTTTTTGCTGATCAAGGGCCTTAAGGGCAGCACGCTGTTCAGCGGGTCGTTCATCGATTGGATCATGGCAAATACCTTTTCGGTGCTGGCAGTCATTTTCGTCCTGGCCTTCTTAATTTGTCTTTTTTTACAGCGGACATATAAGGTCAATCCATTGAAAATCGTCGTGTTGGCGGGAACTTTCTCCCTGGCCATGGCATTCGCCGGAAACGACCTGGTGAACTTTATCGGTGTGCCGATCACGGGGTTGATGGCCTACTATAATTGGGTTGGAAGTGGCGTGCCGGCCGACCAGCTTTACCAGACGTTCTTGGCCAGCGAAGACATTTTTGTGCCCAACTATATGCTTGCGCTGGCGGGCTTGTTGATGGCAGCGACGATCTGGTTGAACTCCAAGGCCCGCAAGGTGACCGATACGGAGGTGAGCCTGAGCCGCCAAAGCGATGAGGAGGACGAAAGATTCAGGCCGAATGCGGTATCGCGGAGCGTCGTGAAATCTTCTTTTCTGCTAGGCAACCTGCTCTCCGCGTTTATACCGCGCAATGTGTCCCGGCGGTATAACATCAGTTTCGAAAAGGAGAAGCTGCGCCAAGCCACTTTGGTATCTGACAACCAGCCTGCGTTTGATCTGGTACGGGCGTCGGTCAATTTGGTCGTGGCATCGTTGTTAATCGCTTGGGCCACCTCGCAGAAGCTGCCGCTTTCTACCACCTACGTTACCTTCATGGTGGCCATGGGTTCGTCGCTGGCCGACCGGGCTTGGGGACGCGAAACAGCGGTGTACCGGGTGGCAGGCGTACTGAGCGTTATCGGCGGATGGTTCATCACCGCACTCATCGCATTCAGCGTGTCAGCCGTATTTGCCTTGGTCATTTATAAGGGCGGCGTCGCGGGATCCCTTATATTGATGGCCGTCGTATTGCTTTATGTGATTGTTTCGCACGTTAGTTTCGCCAAGAAGGAAAAGCTCGCCAAGACTGAAAAAAGCAAGCTGAGCATGCTGGATACTCCGGACCTGGACGTGTACGTGCGTAGCAAGAAGATGGTCGTATCGGTATTGATCGATCTCTCGCAGCAATATAACAATATCCTCAATGGCATCAGGGACAATAAAACCCCGTTGCTGAAGAAAACCAACAAGGAGCTGGCCGATCTCACGCAATATACCAGCAAGCTGAAGCGCAAAAGTTTGCGCGCCATCCGCGAGTTGCATGCCGACGACCAGAAGTCATCGCAGGTTGTGGTCCATAGCACGGACTTGTTGCAAGACCTGATCCAGTCGGCCAACTTTCTGAGCGCCGAAAGCTTGCAATACTTCGAGAACCTGCACCAGCCGCTGCACCCCAAGTTTCTCGAGATTGTGGATACGCTGAACGTAATGATGAACGAGTTTTTTGCCAATGTGGTCGATGAGTTGAAAAACGATGACCAGGGACCGGACATCAGTAAGTTGCGCGCGGAACGCAACCGGATCCGCGAGTATATCAACAGTAATTTCGAGCGCCAGTTAAACTTCATCCGTCGGGACAATACGGGCAGCAAGCAAGCCTTGTTGCAGACGAGCTTGTTCTTGCAGAGCCGCGACATCCAAGCTGTGCTTTTCAGGATCGGTAAACTGTACGGACGCTTCGAGAATTAACGTGGCGACCACGGCATCGCGCGGAGGGCGTCAGGAATTCCGCGACCGCTTTTAGCGTGGGTAACCGCTATGGGGCTGATTCTCCACGACGCGTTCTGCCCGCATCACGCCTCCTTAAAAAGGTCTTTCTTACGGAATTTGCCGTATCGGTAATACAGGAAGGCAAACCCGCTGCTAATGATAAAGCTGGCTCCCATCCCCACGGCGATACCGGTTTCACCCAACTGTGCGGAAAAGAGCCAGGTCAACGGATAGCGTAGCACCCAGAACGAAAGGAAATTGAGGATTAGCACTTGGTACATCGCTCCCGAGGCGCGGACAACCCCGTTGAGAATGAAATTTATCCCGAGAAAGGGATAGCAGAGCGCGATAACCCGTAAATATTGTTTGCCAAAGGCCACGGAAACTTCATCGCGAACGAACAACCGAATGCCGAATTCTGCGAAAAGGACGATGATGATTCCGATCGAAACCATGATAATCAGGTTGTAAAGCACTCCATATTTTGCGATTTTTTCGACCCGTTTCCAGTTCTTTGCTCCGATGTTCTGACCGGCCATGCTGGTAACGGCCGTGCCTAAGGCATGGGCCGGCAGCATGATGATGCTATCTAGCCGCTGCGCCGCCGTAAATCCGGCCACCACCGCGCTCCCAAAACCGGTAACCACACTCATAATAGCCGCGGAACCCGCCGAGATGACGGCCATCTGCAAGCCGGAAGGGATGCCGAGGTTGAAGATCAATCGGATTTCCGTCCACGTCGGCAAGGTAGGTGCCGTGAAGGGCGCCAAGCGGTTTCGAGATAAATAAACGACGCCATAGATGAAGGCCAGGCCTTGCGAAATCACCGTGGCATACCCTGCACCCGCAATACCTCCATTGAGCACCGAGATAAAAAGTGGGTCGAGCACGATGTTGGCAAGAACCGCGACCGTCACAAACCGCAAGGGTGTTTTGCTGTCGCCCAATGCGCGCATGACGGTGCTGATGAAATTATAGCCAAATAAGAATAGTATACCCACAAAATTGATCTGCAAGTACACCTTTGCATCGGCGAGCATCGTCGCAGGAACGCCCAAGAGCCGCAAGAGCTGTTCTGAAAAAAAATACCCCACGGCCCCCAAAATCACGGCGGTAACCGTCATGAGCACCACAAAGGCATTTAGATAACGCTTTATGCCGGAGGGGCCGCCGATCCCTTTCTGTTGCGATAAGATGGTGAGCGCAGCATTGTTTAGACCGATGATAAAAGCCAACACCGTAAAAAGAATGGTTGCGGACACACCGACCGCACCGAGTTGGTTGGCGCCGAGCAAATTCCCAACCCATAGGCTATCGATGAATTGATAGGATGTTTGGAGTAAGTTCGTCAATAAAATAGGACCCGAGAAATAAAGCAGCTGCCGCAGGATATTCCCTTGGGTGAAATTATGTTTTTCCATGCCAGCACCGACTAGTTAGCATATCCATTCGCAAGCGCATGATACGGTAAAAAAAGGAGAAACAAAACTCCCGCTGGCAAGTAGGCTTCGCGAGCGCATGGCCAATAGACCTCCGGGAGGATGGAATGCGTGCGCCGGCCGGTCATGAGCGAATCGTTGACGCCGGTTCCTGGGAGGGGCAAAACCATTCGCCCGTCGTTCGAAAAGCGGCTTTACGCCCGCATCTTGCTCGAACTGAGGCTGTCCTGCACGGATTCAAACTCCCTTTTGATCTCTTTGGATGGCGGCGAGGAAAGCAGCGATACTACGACCGTCGTGAGCGAGCTTAGCACAAAACCGGGAATAATCTCGTACACCTCCTTGAAGCGATGTGGCAGGTAAACCCACAGCAGCACGGTGGCGCCTCCCACGACCATGCCCGTTAGCGCGCCGCCGGCGGAGGTTCGCTTCCACATCAACGCAAGGACGACCAACGGGCCGAAAGAGGCGCCAAACCCCGCCCAAGCATTGCCGACGAGGTTGAGGATACTCTCGCGCGGATTGATCGCCAGTAAAAAGGCAACTATCGCAACGACGACAACGGATAGGCGGCTCATGGCAAGTGTATTGCCCGGCGTAGCGTGGCGCCGGAAAAACGTACGGTAGATGTCTTCGGTCATGGCGCTCGAGGTGACAAGCAGTTGCGAAGACACGGTGCTCATGATAGCGGCCAGGATGGCCGCAAGCAATAATCCGCCGATGAAAGGATGGAAAAGTGATCGGGACAGGTGGATGAAGATGGTTTCGGCCAATCCCCGCGAGGCGTCGAACGCGTGCATGGTTTCGGTATCAAACCGCTGAAGGTAGGCGATGCCGAAAAAGCCGACGAGCATTGCGCCCGAAACCGTCGCAATCATCCATCCCATTCCGATGCGGCGTGCGCGCTTGATGTTACGAACTCGGTCGATGGCCATAAAGCGTACCAAGATATGGGGTTGCCCGAAATAGCCCAATCCCCAAGCGAGTAAAGAGACGATCGATGTGGTAGTCGTGCCCTGCCAGAGGTCGAGGTAGTTGGCGTCTTTGGCCCGAATGGTTGCCACGGTCGCGCCTACGCCGTCGGTGAGGATCACCACCACGGTGGGCACGAGGAGCAGGGCAAGGAACATGATGGTCCCTTGGACAACGTCGGTCAAGCTCACCGCCATGAAGCCACCGAGAAACGTGTAAAGAACCACAACCAATGATGTGGCCCAAAGACCTACCGAGTAGTCGAGACCGAAAGCAGACTCGAATAGCCGGCCCCCAGCGACCATACCGGCCGACGTATACAACGTAAAAAATATCAAAATCCAAACCGAGGATACCAGCTTGAGCAACTGCGTGCGATCGTGGAAGCGGTTTTCAAAGAAGACCGGCAGCGTAATGGCGTTTTTAGCAAGCTCCGTATAGATGCGAAGACGCGGTGCCACCAGCAGATAGTTTAGATAGGCACCAAGCGTCAGGCCGATGACGATCCACGAGGCCGATAGGCCCATGGCGTACATGGCGCCCGGCAACCCCATTAGCAGCCAGCCACTCATGTCGGAAGCGCCGGCCGACAAGGCCGTCACGAAGGGGCCCAGCCTGCGACCGCCTATTAAGAATTCCTCCGAATTGCTTGTCGATTTTCGGTAGCCGTAAAGGCCGATCAGCACCATCAGGATGCCGTAGAGGCCGAAGGCGATTATTTCGTGAGCGCTCATCTTTTAGGTGTTCCTGGCTGGGGGCAAACTTAGATACCGTTGGAGGCAGCGACGTGTCCGCCTATTCGCCCCTGAGTTTGTCGTTGTTTTGGTGGCGTCCTGCGTCGCGGAGAGTCTTCTTAGTGAGGTTTTTTTCCAGTGCGTCGGTCAGGTTGATGCCGGTTTGGTTAGCCAAGCAGAGCAAGACAAACAGCACATCGGCCATTTCATCGGCCAAGTCAACCGCCTCGTCCGTTTTCTTAAACGACTGCTCACCATATTTGCGCGCCATGATACGCGCCACTTCGCCTACTTCTTCCATGAGTATGGCCGTATTGGTGAGTTCGTTGAAATAGCGGACGCCGGTCGTGTTAATCCAATTGTCGACGATTTGTTGGGCTTCCTGGATAGTCATAATCGGTAGCGATAAAGATAAATGGGTTGATAATCTGATGGTTGGTTTAGTGGTTGTCCTTGTCGTGCGTGTCCATGATGATGGTGACGGGCCCGTCATTAACGAGACTGATTTTCATGTCGGCACCGAAGATTCCAGTGGCTACGGGGCGCCCCAAAAGCGCCGAAAGCTTCGTTGCCATCGCCTCGTACAGCGGCACGGCTTTGTCGGGCTTGGCGGCGCGGATAAAGGACGGGCGATTTCCTTTCTTCGTGAGTGCGTGCAACGTGAATTGTGAGATAAGCAGGATATTGCCGCCAACATCGTAAATGGATTTGTTCATCAGGCCGTCTTCGTCGCCAAAAACCCGTAGGTTCGCGATTTTTTGCGCGAGCCATCGCACATCCTCGTCGGTGTCGGATTCCTCCACGCCCAATAATACCATAAAACCCTGTTCGATAGCCCCCGTCACCGTTTCGTCCACCGTACACGATGCCGAGGTCACCCGTTGGATTACTGCTCTCATGGATGCAAGATAGCGAATATGCCGAAAAATACGATAGCATAGCATCGGAGTCAAAGCATGTGCACGACGCCGTCACTTGAAAAAAAAAGCGTGGTCGGCTACTCGCCAGACCACGCTGTATTCAGGTGAAAAGCTTTTGTCTAGAATTTCAAGTTCAGCCCCAGCATGAAGTTTGTCTCCGCTTGCGGATAGTAGAAATTGTAGTCGACCCGGTCCGTGTCCGATAGGTAATAGCCCCACGTATAGCCGTCAGCCGCGTATTTTTCGTTAAACAGGTTGTTGACGAGCAAAGTGACGCCTATGTTTTTAAGCTTCCCGATGGGCGTATTGTACGCCAGTCGCAGGTTGTTGACAAAGAACGCGTCGATGCTTCGACCGGCGTTTCCGGTATTGTCCAAGAATTGGCGTGACACGTACTTGCTCACCAAAGCCAGTTCCACGGGCGCCCAAGGTTTGTAGCTCAGCTCGCTGGATGCAACGACGCGCGGCGAGAACGAAATGTCCGTGCGGGCGTAGTGGTTTTCGCGATCGCCGACCACTTCTACAAAATCCTTGATCTTATTTTCGCTTAAGGCGAAAGTTGCAGACCAAGTGAGCGGGTCGATGGGACGCCAGCGCCCGTCTAATTCCACACCGATGCGGTAGCTGTTTTCGACATTGCGCCGGAGCGCGGCGCCCACGTCATTCAATTGGCCGGTCAGGACCAATTGGTTTTTATACAACATGGCAAAGCCGTTGATGCCGATGTTGAACGATTGCGCACGAATCCGATATCCGGCCTCAATGTTGTGAAGGCGTTCGGGTTTGGGCGCCTGATCCGTAGGCCAGTCGGTAAAGTCGCTGCGCACGGGTTCTTTGTTCGCGATGGCGAACGAGGCATACACGTGGGAAGCCGACGAAAGCTGGTAGGTGAGACCCAACTTCGGATTGAAGAAATCAAACTTGGAAGACTGGTCCAGCAGCCACTGGTTGTTATCGATTCCAGCGATGTCGTATCCCACGTGTCGGTATTGGACGTCCGCAAACACTAGCAGGTCGTCAAATTGGTAGTCCGCTTTCAGATAGGTGTTGAAGTCCGTTTTTACCGCGTCGTTGTCGTAGTAGCGATACAGCTCGCTGAATGATCCGTCGCCATTTGGCGTATACTGCGCAGGCGAAAACAAAGGGTACTGCGCCCAAGTGATGTCACCGAAATGGGCTCCTTCGTAGCGGTTGTACGCCCCGCCCCATACCACGTTCAATCCCCGATTCTGGTAGTTAAGGGAGTAGGTTCCGCCGTAGAAATGGTTGTCGAGCCAACGTTTACGCACCAGGTCCGTACGGTCGACGGTTTCGCCGTTGAACTCCACTGGCTCCAAACCATAACGAGAGTAACGGTCGTTGGCGCGGAACTGGGTGTAATAACCTGCTCCGCGGGTGTAGTGCAGGGCCGTGTTAAGCGACCAGCGGCTGGCCAAGGCAGAGGAGAACAACAAGTGATAGTGGGTCTGGTGGTAGTTGTCGGTCTCGTCGTCGTACAGGTACTTGTTATACCTTCTATCCGAATTAAGCAAGTTATCGGTCTCCTCGGCAGTAAGTCCGTCGTCGGCCGCATACGCGAGCATCCCTTCCACGTCACCGTTAAGGCGCGCTTCGGGCGTGCCGTACCAGGCTTGGTATGTTTTCTCCTTTCCGTTGATGATGTTGGCCCGCAACAAGCTGTTTTTGCCATGCCATGCCCCGCTGAGAAAGAAAGAGTGCATGTCTGCCGATGCGCGATCGATATAGCCGTCGCTCACGATACGTGAGAGGCGACCATCGAAGCTGAACCGGTCATCGATCAGGCCGGTACCCATCCGAATCGTATTTTTCATCGTTTTGTACGAACCGATGGAATTGTCGATTTCGGCATAGGGCGCTTCGTTTAGCGTGGTGGTCTGGATGTTCACGCTCGCGCCGAAGGCCGACGCGCCGTTGGTTGAGGTCCCTACACCGCGCTGGATTTGGATGTTGTCGATGGAGGACGCAAAATCCGGCATGTTGACAAGAAATGCGCCCATGCTTTCCGAGTCGTTGAAAGGGATGCCGTTAATGGTGATGTTTACACGCGTGGCGTCGCTGCCCCGAATCCGCATGCCGGTATAGCCTACCCCGGCGCCGGCGTCCGAGGTGATAACCATGGATGGCGTTTGGTCAAGCAGAAAAGGCAGGTCTTGCCCCAAGTTGCTTTTGGCGATCTCTTCCTTGCTAATGTTCTTGTAGGTAGTGGCAGTGTTTTCGCTGGCGCGAGTAGCCTGCACGATCACCTCTTCGGCGAGCAGACTGGTGGGCACCAGTTCGAATGACAGTGCATCGGTGCTGGCCAGCGTCACGCGTTGGCGTTGGGTAGCATAACCCAAAAAGCTTACTTCCACGAGGTACTCCTCAGCACGCAGGTTGCCGATTTGGGCTCGGCCCTGCGCATCGGTTTGAGCAGCGTAGAGCGTGCCGGGTAGTTTGACCGACGCGCCCCGAAGCGGCCGGTTTTGCGGATCTACCACGGTTACTTCTAAGGCTCGTTGGGCAAAGGCCATACTGGCGAAGGCCACGAGCATGATTGCTGCGACTAGTTTTTTAATCATTGGATTGATGTGAAAATTTTAGTTAAACATGGCCAAAACGAGGGGTTCGCAATGGCGTTACTTATTTAACTTACCTTCCCTACGCCGGCATTATCCGGATCAGGTGCTCGCCGCACATGGCGGCGATGGGTATGATCTCAGCCTTTATTTGTGTTTGACGAATGACAAACAAGGCACCCCTATCGATGCTGCAAAGATACGATTTATTTCGGGGAAGGCAAAAGCCGGTAGCGTTGAGAACTGCCAAACGGTATGGCAAAACAATAAAGTCATTCAAGGAGAGGACGATGGCTTCACGGTCGATGAGCTGACCCAGGGCCTGTCGAGGAAACGATTTCCATGCCCGGATTTGCAATGGTAGCACGGAAGAGCATCGCAATGCTGTTGGCGCGAGTTTCGGCCCGTTCCGCGTGGCGTAACCGAGGGTTTGGGCGATAAGCCGAGGCTATGGGGCGAGCACGTACAGGGCCTCGATTTCGACGGTCTGTCCCGTTGCCCAAATGGCTGATCCAGACTAAGCGGAACAGAGCTGACGTATGCCGCCTCAGTGCTCCGCCAGCGCTTACTCGTATCGGATGCGGGCTTTTTGTTCGGGCGCCACCACCCAAGTGTCGCCTTTTTTAAGCGCGACACCCGGCGCGTCGGTTGCGACATATTTGGCCCCCGGATGAGCGGGGTTAGTCTCATGGCATACGGGGCGGATGTAGGTGGCTGGGTGCCCGATGGCATGTTGCAGTCCGATGTTGTCCGAATGGAAGGAGAACGTCGCCATATCGGGGTTGTCCGGGTCTATCTTGAACTTATAAATCGAGACGGCCGGCCTAAACTGGGTAGACTCGTCCGCTACCCTGAAGCTGCCATCCGCGTTGGGGGCGGGCAAATACAGGATTTTTTCCACGCGAAGGGGGCTGGCGGCCACCGTGGGCGTATTCCCGTCCGGCCGCGTACTGGCTCGGGCTTTTTGTTCGGCTAGGCGCTTTTTGCGCGCTGCCGCTAGCTTTTCGTTGAAATGACGAATCTCCGCTTCCACTTTATCCAGCTGACTCGCATCGGCTTTACCGTCAAGGCGGAATTGCAAATCACGTAATTGTTCTTCGTATTCGCGTCGTGTTCGGTTGACAAGGAGCCACGCTACTAGGATCGCGAACGCCGCTAACAGGACGTGTCCGATATTGACCTGAAAGGAGAAGAATGAATCCGTGGACGAAGCCGTCACTGTCTGTTCTTCGTGGGGGGCGGTCCTCTCCGTAGGGAAGGCTGCGGGTGGAACCACTTCGACTATCGAGTCTGCCGCCGCGGTCTGGATCGGGGCGTCCGCCAAGGTGGGCACGTGCCGTTCTACATATGAAACAATCGCCGTCTGCAAGTTAGCTAAGGTACCATCCGTGTGCCGTCCTCGGTTGACCGAAAAATTATAGCTCTGTGGATACGTGCTCCGGTTAGCTTCGTCAAAGATAGCCGTGCTAAGCAGATGTGCCACCGAATCGGTGGGCCATGTTTCCGCGGATTTCTGCTTCAGCCGTTCCAGTTCGCCGATCAGGCTGCCGGTACGCGGGTGTCTGGCGGCATACTGCTCTACCCGGATGGCTGCGGGATCCTCCTCACAGGTCAGGTTAATGCCGTAAATTACTTCGATGCACTTGCATTTAACGAAATCGATGCTCTTCTCATAAGCGGCCTGCCGGTTTTCCTGCGCGCCCGCTGTGGCGCAGAATCCGACGGTCAGCAGGGCCGCTATCAAATGTCTGGTATTCTTTTTCATGTCTCGTTTGGCAAAGTCCGTATGATCGCCGAATCCGCAGGCATGGCCGATCGTGGCTCGCCTGCCCTGGTATCTCCCCACAAAACTAAAGTGCTATTTGCTGTTTTCCAACGCTTGGGTGATGTCCTCGATAATGTCTTCGATGTCCTCCAGACCTACCGAGATGCGAATACTTCCCGGTTGTATGCCGAGTTGGAGACGCTCGTCTTCGCTGAGCTTGGAATGCGTCGTGGAGGCAGGGTGCGTGGCAATCGTGCGAGAATCGCCCAGATTCGATGTGATGGAGGCCATGTTCAGTGCGTCCAAAAAACGCTTGGCGCGTTCGAAGCCCCCTTTCACGACGAAGGTGACGATCCCGCCCCCCGCCTTCATCTGTTTTTTGGCTAATGCGTATTGCGGGTGAGAGGGGAGGAAGGGGTATCGTACGATGTCAACTTCCGGATGTTGTTCCAGCGCTTCGGCTACCTGCAATGCATTGCTGCAATGGCGGTCCATCCGTACGCCCAGCGTCTCGATGCTCTTGGAAATTACCCACGCGTTGAATGGTGAAAGCGACGGTCCGGTATTGCGCATGAAGAACATGAGCTCATCGATCAAGGCCTGTTTGCCAACGACGACGCCCCCCAATACGCGTCCCTGGCCGTCCATGTATTTCGTGGCGGAGTGGCTGACCAAGTCAAAGCCATATTGAATGGGTTTTTGCAAATATGGCGTAGCAAAACAGTTGTCCACGCTCAGGATGATGTTCGGATACCGCTCCTTAAAACCACCGAGCCACTCCAGATCGACGAGCTCCAGCCCAGGGTTCGACGGGGTTTCCAAAAAGATCATCCGCGTATTGGGCTGTATGGCTTTCTCCCAGTCTTGCGGTCGGGAGGCGTCCACGTAGGTCGTCGTGATGCCCCAGCGCGGTAAAAGCTTGGTAAGCAACTGGTGGGTAGATCCGAATATCGCACGGCAGGATACGATATGGTCGCCGCTCCGGAGCAAGCCGGCGAACGACGCGAAAACCGCGGCCATCCCTGACGAAAAGACCAACCCCGCCTCGGCACCCTCCATGGCGCAAACCTTGTCGATCAGCTCGGAGGTATTGGGATTGGAATAGCGGCTGTACACGTTACCCTGCTCCTCTTCAGCAAAAATTGCCCGTCCTTGTTCGGCGCTGTCAAAGATAAAACTGGAGGTTAGGTAAAGCGGTACGGAGTGCTCGCGCGAATGGGTTCGTGCGGATTGCCTGCGTATAGCGTCGGTCTGTTCTTTCATGATGGAGTCTTACGGAAAGCAAACTTAGAGAAATATGGCAGGAATTGCAATAAATCATGCCATATCAAACATAGGCGGTCTCCCATTGTTCGCAATGGATTGCCCTGTCTTACAATGGATAGGCGCGTGCATGCCAATAAAGAATTCTATACATTAGTACTATTACACCGACGAACTATGGATAATACGGGTAAAGTAAAGCTATTTGTGGCATGCGCGTGTATGCTCTTGGCCACGTGCGCTGATGCCCCGTCCGCGGCCGATATGGCGGCTATATATGCTGACCTGAGGCATTTTGAGCCCCCTATGGCCCTGTCGCTGAAAAAAGGAACGCGCGCTTCGGACGTGCGGCAGATCCGCAATGCGCAGCTGCGCGAGGTAGCCCAGCAACTGCTGGCGGATAACTACGACGATGCGTAACGCTACGGCCAATAGCAAGCGTACCTTTCGCCCGCCACCTTGGGGTGGCAGCTGATGATCGGCGATGGGTATAGCAAATACGAAAATATGACGGGAATCTACCTGCCCATCGGTAAGCATTTGGCGTTGGTCGACGATGTCCAGGAAGACCAAGAAGTAATCTGGTTATCCCCAGCTGGTGCCCGACAGCCGCATTCTGGCACGGGTAAACTATAATTACTATATGTTTCGTGATGGCGACGGCGTAGCTTATATGGGCGCCGACCCGGGCAACGCGATGCCTTTGGTAGTCGGCCCCGATCGTGTGATCTCGGGCGACCCCTGTTGGGGTTTCAGCTACGAAGTGGGCCACGTGCACCGGCTTCGCCCGCATTTCAATTGGGGTGGACTGGGCGAAATCAGCAATAACGTGTTCTCCCTTTACGTCACGACCTCCCTTGGCAATCCGAGCCGGATTCTGCAACAAGACAATTACCAGAAGGCACGTGAATCCATCATCGACAGAGGAGTCAGCTATTTGCAAGATGACGACGTATTTAACCGTTTAGTGCCTTTTTGGCAACTTCATCGGTACGAGATGACCCAGCAAACGCTAGATGAGTGTCGCGCGGCAATCGCTGCGATGAGTCTGCCCCAGACCTACGGTTGATATTAGCCTGCTGGTCGATTGATGGGCTCCGGGGACGCCTCGGCTTGCCGCCAATACGCAATAAATGGCTGCCGCCAACGAAATAATGGTCGTTTATCCTTAGGTTTGCGTTTCACCAATAATAACTTATAACTGTATTCCATATAATGGCACGATTGAATTTACCGGAAGCGACACGCTTCGAGAAAGTACCCGTAAGTATTTACGTCGATCAGGAGACGGCATCCTTGGCCGTTGCCAACCGCATCGCAGACCTTATTCGCGATAGGCAAGCCAACGACAGGCAGGCTGTGCTGGGCCTGGCTACCGGCGCTACACCCATACGCGTCTATGAGGAACTAGTCCGTCTGCATCGCGAAGAGGGACTCAGCTTCAGAAACGTGGTCACCTTCAACCTGGACGAATATTACCCGATGCAGCCCGACGCCGCGCAGAGCTACGTCGCCTTTATGAACGCCAAGCTTTTCGACCACGTCGACATCGACCGGGACAATATCCACATCCCCGACGGCACGATCCCCGTGGAGGATATCCACGAATATTGCCGGACATACGAACAGAAAATAGTTGCGCATGGCGGCATTGACCTTCAGTTGTTAGGCATTGGCCGTACTGGGCACATCGGCTTTAACGAGCCCGGGTCAGCCCCCGACTCAGAGACCCGGCTGGTTACTTTGAACGACGTGACGCGCAGCGACGCAGCGCGTGATTTTGGCGGCAAGGAAAACGTGCCTACCCAGGCGATTACCATGGGGATCGGCACCATCTTCAAAGCGCGCGTTATTATCCTCATGGCGTGGAGTGCCAAAAAGGCCGAAATCGTCAAGAAAGCTGTCGAAGGCGAGATGTCTGCGGAAGTGCCCGCGACGTTTCTCCAGCTGTCGGACAACGTCGAGTTCGTGCTAGACCAGGACGCGGCCACGGCATTGACCCGTTTTGATAACCCTTAACAAATACGAATCGCGAATGGGCCAAACCGACGGGGGCGGGGTGCCCAACACGCACTTGTCCGACTGCGTGGATTGGGTCGGGAAATGGTCGACGAACGCTGGACGGTGCGGCACGCATACGTTTGCATAAACCGCTTTGCCCGAAAAGGCCAAAATTAGTAGTTCCCCACAGTGAAATAATGAGTCTTTATACGTAGTTTTGCTTTTCACCTAATAACTGTATTCCATCCCATGGCTAGATTGAATTTACTGGAAGAGACGCGCTTCGAGAAGGTGCCCGTGAAAGTTTTTGCTGACCAGGAAACGGCGTCCGTGGCCGTCGCCAACCGCATCGCCGACCTCATCCGCGACCGGCAGGCGAAAGGCCTGCAGGCGGTTCTGGGATTGGCTACGGGCGCTACCCCCGTGCGTGTGTACGACGAGCTGATCCGCCTGCATCGCGAAGAAGGGCTTAGCTTCAAAAATGTGGTCACCTTCAACCTGGATGAGTATTATCCCATGCAGCCCGAGGCCGTGCAGAGCTATGTGACGTTCATGAACAACAAGCTCTTCGACCACGTCGATATCGACCGCAACAACATCCATATCCCGGACGGCACGCTCGCCATGGAAGAAATCCATGATTATTGCTTGGCTTACGAGCAGAAAATCACAGCTTTAGGAGGCATCGATCTACAATTATTGGGTATCGGCCGTACGGGACACATCGGTTTCAATGAGCCAGGCTCGGCACCCAACTCGGGGACGCGCTTGGTCACCCTCGACGATTTGACGCGCCGCGACGCCTCCCGCGAATTTGGGGGCAAGGAGAACGTGCCTACTAAGGCTATCACCATGGGGATTGGCACCATTTTCAAAGCACGGGAGATCATCCTCATGGCGTGGAACGCCAAGAAAGCCGAAATCGTTAAAAAGGCCGTCGAGGGCGAACTTTCCGCCGAAGTACCGGCTACCTTCCTGCAGTTGTCCGACAATGTCGAATTCGTGCTCGACCAGGACGCGGCATCGGCCTTGACCCGTTTCGACACGCCTTGGCTGGTGAAAGACTGCGAATGGAACGGGAAAACCATCAAGAAGGCCGTAGTGTGGCTTTCCCAAACACTCAAAAAGCCAATCTTGAAGCTGACGGAGGAAGACTATAACGCCAATGGCATGGCCCAGCTCGCAACGGAAAAAGGCCCCGTCTACAACATCAATATTGATATATTCAACCAGTTGCAGCATACGATCACCGGCTGGCCGGGCGGCAAGCCCAACGCCGATGATAGCCAACGCCCCGAACGACGCGACCCGGACAAGAAGCGCTCGATCATCTTTTCGCCGCATCCGGACGATGACGTGATCTCGATGGGAGGGACCTTCATTCGCTTGGCAGACCAAGGGCACGAAGTACACGTCGCTTACCAAACGTCGGGGAATACCGCGGTATGGGACGATGATGCCCTGCGCTTTATCGAGTTTGCGACCGACTTTGCTCGCTCCCAAGGAGCGGATACCCAAAAACTGGAGAAAGTGTATGATGATGCACGCAAGTTTATCAGCAAAAAGAAGCCTAACGAAATCGATACGGAGGAGCTTCGGATCGTCAAAGGTTTGATCCGGAAGGGGGAAGCCATCGCCGGTGCCCGGTTTGCGGGCTTGCCCGATGAAAACATCCACTTTCAGAACCTGCCGTTTTATGATCGGGGAAAATTCCAGAAAGTAACGGATTACGAAGACGATATCGTGCAAACGATGGAATTGCTAAAACGTGTCAAGCCCCACCAGGTTTTTGCGGCAGGTGACTTCGCCGACCCCCACGGCACGCACAAAGTGTGCTTCGACATCATCCACCAGGCGTTGCTGCGGCTGAAGGAAACCGAGTCGTGGGTGCAAAATTGCTGGCTGTGGCTATACCGTGGCGCCTGGCACGAGTTCGACATCCACGAGATCGAAATGGCCGTGCCACTCTCGCCCAAGGAGGTGATGCGCAAGCGCCTCGCGATATTTAAGCACCAGTCGCAAAAGGACGTGCCGGTATTCCCGGGCGACGACGCGCGCGAATTCTGGGTGCGGGCCGAGGAGCGGACCCGCGAAACGGCAAGGCAATACGATGAACTGGGTATGGCAGAATACGAGGCAATCGAGGCGTTTGTGCGCTGGAAATTCTAGCAAGGCTTATTGAAAAGCGATTTTTCATCAATCCGGGACGCTGTCTTATCGAGCCTCTCGGATTTTTTTTGCTTCGCGCAGTTCCTGTCTTGGTTTTTGCTACATTATTAACGAAAACTTAACATTAGCGTTATACCTTTGCATAAACTTAAAGATTATGTCGCTCAACAGCATATTTCAGTATTTTGTTCCTAAGGATAAGAAATTCTTCCCCCTTTTTGAGCAAATCAGCAATAACCTGATCGAAATGGCCAAGATATTGCGTGAAGCAGTCAATACCGATGACCTGACGGAGCGCAAGAAGCTGTTTCGCGAGATCGAGGATTACGAACACCGATGCGACGACATCACCCACCAGATCCACTTGGAGCTCGGCAAGAATTTTATCACCCCCTTTGATCGTGAGGACATCCATACGTTGGCCAGCTCGCTTGACGACGTGGCAGACTTCATCCATGGCTCTTCTAACCGCATGGACCTGTACAAGGTAGAGAAAATAACGGAGCCCATTCTTGAAATGGCCGATTTGATCTTGGAAGCGACTATAGACGTGGCGAAAGCCGTGCACGAGCTGCGCAACCTGAAAAACATCCGAAACATCACGGATTCCTGCGTACGGATCAACAGCGTGGAAAACAAAGCCGATTATATTTTTGACAAAGCCGTAGGCGATTTGTTCCAGTTCGAAAAGGACGCCATCAACTTAATCAAGTACAAAGAAGTACTGTCGTCGATGGAGACTGCTACCGATCGTTGCGAGGACGTGGCAAACGTACTTGAAAGTATTTTGGTCAAGAACGCCTAGGCGCGTTCCCAAGTGTTATCACGCATGATTACAACCTTACTGGTAATCGTTATCATTTTAGCCATCCTGTTTGATTACATCAACGGATTCCACGATGCCGCTAACTCGATCGCGACCATTGTGTCCACCAAGGTACTGTCACCGTTCCAGGCGGTACTGTGGGCTGCTACCTTCAACTTTGCCGCATACTTCTATTTTACCGACCATAAGGTGGCGAATACGGTCGCCAATACCGTATTGGAACAGTACATTACGCTGGAGGTAATCCTGGCAGGCCTGACCGCTGCCATCGGCTGGAATCTGTTCACGTGGTATTACGGAGTGCCGTCCAGCTCGTCCCATACGCTTATCGGAGGGTTTGCGGGGGCGGGCATGGCTAATGCCTTGATCATGGGCGATAATGTTTTGGGTGCCATAAACATGGCTGCCACGCTCAAGATCGTGTCTTTTATCGTGTTTGCTCCCGTAATCGGGATGATTATCGCCATCATCCTTACACTGCTGATTATTAACATTTCCAAACGTGCGCGGCCCCGTGTGGCCGAATGGTGGTTTAAGAAACTCCAGCTCGTCTCCTCGGCGGCCCTGAGCTTTGCCCATGGTGGCAACGACGCGCAGAAAGTCATGGGGATCATCTTTGTGGCGATGGTGGCGGGCGGATACCTCGAGTCGGGGGATAGCATGCCCGAGTGGATTCCGCTGACTTGTTACGCCGCTATCGCGTTGGGTACCATGAGCGGGGGATGGAAGATCGTTAAGACCATGGGCACCAAGATCACCAAGGTTAACGCCTTGGAGGGAGTGGGCGCCGAAACAGCGGGTGCGATTACGCTGGGCATTACCGAACATTTTGGTATCCCGGTGTCAACTACGCACACCATTACCGGTTCCATCATCGGGGTAGGAGTAGTTAAACGAGTGTCGGCGGTGCGTTGGGGCGTTACCATCAGCCTCCTCTGGGCCTGGGTGTTAACCATTCCCGTGTCGGCATTACTTGCGGGCGGCACCTTTGTGCTCATCCATTTTCTTTTCTGAGTGGCATGTACGTGCCCGCGTTTTGTAGCGAACTGTCTACAACGGACAGCCAGCGCCCCACATGGCACTGGCAGCTGGGGTTAAGCTGCTTTGGTACAGTTTGTGTGCAATACAGCGTAGAAAGCCCGTTATGGCCCCGCGAAGCAGACAGCAAGTCATACGGCGAAGAGGACGCGACACTGTCCATTCGGCAGGACAAATGGTTTTTGTCCGGTTGGCCGGCCGCCACGCGCGGTTTTTGAAACGGGTAGAGATGAAGGCTTTGCGGACACCGCGTAACTTGGTGTGTTTTCGGATTTGTTCTTTCAATGTGTTGTTTATGAGTTGTTTACGGTTTTTTGTGCCGATGGCCTATATTACATTTAGGTGATTTTTTTCTAAAAAAGAGAGAGGGTATGAAAAACTGGAATAGTATTTGTAATTGTTGCGTGAATCAATGTTATTGGTTAGTTTTGCGTGGAAATTACACAATTAAAAATTTTTAACCTTAAAAACAAGAGTATGAATTATTCTACAATCAAAACGGCGGTTGCTTGCTCGCTCGTTGCGGTTTTCGGCGCGACTGAGGTAGCCCAAGCACAAGAGCCGGCTGTATTCGGAGGGAGATCCCAATACAGAACGTGGTCAATTGGCGTAAATGGTGGTTTCACTACCCCCTCTGTTCTCGTTGGTGGCTCTAACGCGTTCGGCCAAAAAGTAGGTTTTGGTGAGCACAAACTGCGCGAGTACTACGGCCTGACCGTCCGCAAGCAATTCTCTAACTGGTTTGGTTTGGAAGTGGCTGCTAACCGGGGTCGCATCTTTACGCATAACAAGAATGGTCTGGAAACTTTCATTGACGGTAGCACCACTGGCTATCAGTCTGCAGAAACTTCCGTACAGTATGCCGCTAGCTTGAACGGTGTGTTCCAGTTGGCAACTATCGATTTCTTGCGTCGTGAGAATTCTGTGAATTTCTACGCGAGCGTAGGTTACGGTGTTATGGCGTTCAACCCTGTGCTTTACACAGACGCAGGTGGCTCGGCTGGTGAGTGGAATAATAAAGGCAACTGGGGTGAGGAATTCCCTGGCGAGCGTGGTGAAGTTCACAGCCGTGACTTCAAGCGCGAAGCTTACATCCCCGTTGGTGTTGGCGTCAAATTCAAGCTGTCTGATCGGGTAGCCCTGAACTTGGGTTACACCATGAACTTCGTTGACGACAAGTCACTGTACGGCCCCGGCGCAAAAAACGCTGGCCAAGCACACAAGTCTAACGACAAATTCGCGTATACCTACGGCGGATTGGAATTCTCTTTAGGTTCTTCTTCGAAAGCGGACCTGACTTGGCACAACCCAGTATCTACGCTGTATGACGAGCTGCGTGACCCTGCTCTGCGTGGAGAGATTGAAGCTTTGAAGCAGCGCGTGAGCACGCTGGAAGGCCTTGTTGACGACTTGAGCCGCGACTCTGACGGTGATGGTGTGTCTGACAAATTCGACAAGTGCCCTGGTACTCCTGCTGGCGTACAAGTTGACGGTGCTGGTTGCCCCATCAACTTCCCTGAGCCGCAAGAGCAGGTAGCAGCTGGTGCGTATCAAAACATCCAGTTCGAGTTTGATAGCTCTGTGTTGAAGACTGAGTCGTACTCAATCCTTGACCGTTTGTCAGCAGAACTGAGAAAATCAGGCGGAAACGTACGCTTGGAAGGATACGCTTCTGCTGAGGGTACGGAAGCTTACAACCTGCAGCTTTCTAAAGACCGCGCTAACTCCGTGAAAACCTACTTGGTTAACTCCGGTGTTGCCGCAGATAAGATCCAAGCTGAAGGCTACGGCGAGTCTAACCCGGTCGCTTCTAACGCTACTGAGGCTGGACGTATCCTGAACCGTCGCGTTGAGATCAAAAACTAATTGTCGCAAGGCTGTATAAATAAGCAGTCTACGAAAAAAGCCGTCCCATTTCGGGGCGGCTTTTTTTATTTTATTCCCCCAATAGGCAAGTATATGTCTGGCTTTCGCATCGCCTGCCCATCTTATGCAAGGTGCAGCATGAGCATCGCCATTGTGTCCTCCCATGGCAGCCGACCTAAGACGGTAAGCAGATGATTTAAAGCGGGGCTCTTCCATCTTCCCAACAATTCCGATCGGACGTTGTTAAATATTGATGAAATGACAAATTTTCGATGTATTATTGCAAAGTTCGCAACGCGTAATCGTCGTTGAGGTTGATAAAAAGCAGGAAGCTCCTTTGGGAGAGGAGCTTCGATGCTAAACCAATTTTAAACCTATATTAAATTGAGAGGCTAATTAAAATAACAAACTTCTTAATATTTGACTTGTTTGTTGATGCAAATTTATAAAAACAACGTGTCTGTTGAAAACAGATCGCTGATAAAAATATATTTTTGAAAATATCATAATTTTACTATTTAATTCTTCTCTAAATTTCTGAGATTTATGGAAAATAAGTATGCAAATTTCGACCTTGATAACCTAGATATCCAGATTTTGTCTATTTTGATGAACGACTCGTCCATCCCGTATACGGAAATTGCCAAAAAGTTAGTCGTGTCGGGCGGTACGATCCACGTGCGTATGAAAAAAATGGAAGAGTTGGGCATCATCCGCGGCGCTAACTTGATGATCAATCCTCAGAAAGTAGGCTTTGATATTACGGCGTTTTTGGGTATTTTTTTGGAAAAAGGATCCCAATACAACCACGCTGTGGAGCAGCTGAAGCAAGTAAAGGAAGTGGTGGAACTTCATTACTGCACCGGCTCGTATAGCATGTTTGCCAAGATTATTTGCCGTGACACCAACCACCTGCGAAAAGTCCTTAACGAGGATATTCAGGCCGTCAAGGGCATCCAACGTACCGAAACGATCATTTCGCTGGAGGAGAGCATCCGCCGTCAGATCAGCCTGCTTTAGCGGCTATCGGTAAATGGTGCCGTCGAGTCCGACTTTGACATCGAAGGGCCGGCAGTAGGCGTCCATGAGCACCGCAAAATGCCGGCGGGTGACGGGCATATCCAGCGTAAAGGCATCCGTAAACTGATACCGACGCTCCCAGTTTTTCTCGACATGGCCTTCAAGCTCGTCACCTCGAAGGCCCACGTATTTGATTAGGCTGAGGAGGTCTGCCATCCGCATGGTGTCAGCCTGATTGTCGGTAAACCAGATTTGGCTGCGGGAATATAAGCGGTCCATCACGCTGGCGATTTCGCCGGTCGATACAGTCTTGCCTGCTTCGAACAGGTAAAGGCCCTGCTCGTTGTACGTGCCCACGAGGAGCCCGGTGGCGCCTATGCGTTGAATCGCCTTGAAATGCGGGCTTTCCAGGGGGACGTCTTGAAAGGGAACCAAGCGTCCGCCGTATTGAACGATTTCACCTTGGACGCTACGGACATCGAGCTTGTCGGAGGTCGTTTCGTAGAAAGCGGTGTAGGCCGCCGCCGCGCCCACGGCCTGGCCCACGTGCATGAGTAGTGGGATGTCGTCTGCCGAGCCCGTGAGCAGCGCGTGGATGGCGGGCATGCGGGTGCCAAACACATTGCTGTCGTCGGCCGGGACCAGCGCGCCCAGTGGCAAGGTGTACGCGGGATGGCCTAAGTCGGCTACCGCCACGCCCGTCCGGGTCAGGGGATCGTAGGCGTCGGTTTCAAAATAGGTGTCTGAAAGTTCTGTTTTGACGTCAGGGCCGCCATTGGGTAGCGCGGCTCTAATGAGGTCGCCTTGGGCTGAACCATCCACGAGGGCGCGCACGCGGTATTGCACGCGGTTGGCCAGTTCCACTTGCCAGTTCTTCCGCACCTTTCGGATGGATCCCAGCTCTGCTCCCCGTACGAGCGTCAGGTGCGGGTATCGGCCGATAAACTCGTTAATGGCGTTTTCCGCGATTTGTGGGTTTATCCTCAGCTTGGCCGTTGCCGAAATGGAGTCGCTTCGTTCTTCATGGTTGAGCGTGCGGGCAAGAAGTGACGCCCATATCCCGCCATCCAGTTTTTGGTTGCTGGTGACGGCGCCCATCTGCGTGGTCAATTCGGGAACGAGCTTGTCGTCGGGCGACAGCCACACGGTGTTGAGGTTAGACATGGCCGCCTGCATGGCGGCGGCGAAGGCATCCGGGCCGCTGCCGTACACGAGCACTTGGGGGCGCTTGGCC
>Ga0079224_100000426_pt1 | contig 40955 bp, 44 predicted proteins | sample Stecom2015_FD_80414 | JGI IMG/M metagenome (GOLD analysis project Ga0079224, IMG submission 80414) | Agricultural soil microbial communities from Utah to study Nitrogen management - Steer compost 2015 | ecosystem: Environmental > Terrestrial > Soil > Agricultural land | place: USA: Utah... | reverse complement strand
GTGGCCCACGGCCGTGCTCGATGCCGCGCAGGCGAGCGCGGCCACGCCGCGCGTGCTCGACGTCGCCTGCGGCACCGGCGTGCTCGCGCGTGCCGCAGCCGTGCGATCGGGCGGCGCGCGAGGCGTCGTGGGCATCGACCCGAACGAGGGCATGCTCGCGGTCGCCGCCGAGTGCGCCCCGGACATCGACTGGCGCGCGGGACGCGCCGAGCGCATCGATTTCGACGACGCGAGCTTCGACGTGGTGGTCTGCCAGTTCGGCCTGATGTTCTTCGAGGATCGCGAGGCGGGCCTGCGCGAGATGCTGCGGGTGCTGCGCCCGGGCGGCCGCCTCGCGGTGGCGGTGTGGGATTCGCTCGAGCGTTTGCCGGGCTTCGACGCGCTCGCTGCGCTGCTCGACCGCATCGTCGGCCGCGCCGCCGGCGACGCGCTGCGCGTGCCCTTCTCGCTCGGCGACGTCGAGGCGCTGCGCGCGCTCTTCGCCCGCGCCGGAATGCCCGAGCTGCGTATCGCGACGAAGGCCGGAACCGCGCGCTTCCCGTCGCTCGAATCGTGGATCCGCACGAACGTGCGCGGCTGGGCGTTCTCCGACCTCGTCGACGACGACCAGCTGCAGCGACTGATCGAAACGGCGGCGCGCGAGATGTCGGACCTCGAGACCGCGCGCGGCGACGTCGCTTTCGCCGCACCCGCGCACATCGCGGTCGTTCAGAAGCGCTAGCAGGCGAATATGGGCGCACGGGACGGGCTGCCGAGCGGCGGCACCGTCCGCGGCGGTTCGCCGGAATCGGCGGCGCTTTGCGATACTTCGCCGCGACGCCGTTCGATCCATTGTGAACCGATGCCCGGAAACCGCCTGCTGGCCGCCGTCGACCTTGGCTCGAACAGCTTTCGACTGCTGATCGCCCGCGTGGAACCCTCGCCGCAAGGGGCGCTCGTCACGCCGATCGACCGGGTGAAGCAGACCGTGCGGCTCGCCAGCGGGCTGCGCCGCGACGGCACGCTCGACGAAGCGTCGCGCCGGCGCGCATGGCTCGCACTCGCCGGCTTCGGCGAACGGCTGCGATCGTTCTCGCCCGACGCCGTCCGGGCCGTCGCGACGAACACGCTGCGTGTCGCGCGCAACGCCGACGGATTCCTGCGCACCGCGGAAGCGGCGCTCGGCTTTCCGATCGAGGTCGTGTCGGGGCTGGAGGAGGCGCGTCTCATCTACCTGGGCGCCGCGCATTCGCTGCCCGTCGACGGCGAAGCGCGGCTCGTCGTCGACATCGGCGGCGGCTCCACCGAATGCATCGTCGGCACCGACCTGCAGCCGGCGACGCTCGAATCGGCGGGCATCGGTTGCGTCGTGCTGTCGAACCGATATTTCCCCGCCGGGCTCGTGAACCGGGACACCTTCGACACCGCCTACTACGAGGCACGCGCGGTCTTCGCACGAATCGCAGGCTCGTTCGGTTCGCACCGCTGGCGCTACGCGGTGGGCACCTCCGGCACGTCGAAGTCGCTGTGGCAGATCGCGCGGCTGCAATGGGGCGCCGACCGGCTCGATCGCGCGTCGCTCGCGCGCACGCACGAAGCGCTGCTGGCCGCCGGCGACGTCGACTCGGTGCGCCTGGCCGGACTGCAACCCGATCGCAGGCCCGTGCTCGCCGGCGGCCTGGCCGTGATGATGGCGGTGTTCGACGAACTCGGCATCGACGCGCTGCGCTACTGCGACGGCGCGCTGCGGCAGGGCGTGATCCACGACCTGCTCGGTCGCGACGAGGGGCGCGACGTCCGGGCGATCACGATCGAGCGGATGCAACGGCGATACGCGGTCGACCTCGCGCACGCCCGGCGCATTCGCGACACCGCGCTGGCGCTGTTCGACCAGGGCGCGAGCGATGCGCGCGAAACGCTGCAACTGCACCGCCGACTGCTCGCGTGGGCGGCCGAACTCGCCGAAGTGGGCCGCTCGGTGTCGCACGAGGATCTCCATCGACACTCCGCGTACATCCTCGCGCACGCCGAGATGCCCGGCTTCTCCCGCGGTGAACAGGATCGCCTCGCGCTGCTCGCGCTCGCGCAAGGTGCCGACCTGGCGGAGCTGCGGCACCGGGTGCACGGCGAACTGGAGTGGCTCGCCGTGCTCGCGCTGCGGATCGCGACGATCCTGCACCGCAAGCGCGACGCACGCGACGTGCCGACGCCCGCCCTGTTCCTGTCGAAGGGATCGCTGCGGATCGAGACGACACGCGACTGGGCGCGCCGCTTTCCGCTGTCGCACCAGAGCCTCGTCGCCGAAGCACGGGCGTGGTCGCAGGCGTCGATCTTCGGGCGCTTTTCCTACGAGGCGATCGGCGAGACGGGCGCGTCGACGTAGGCGCAGCGGCCGTCGCCGGCGCGCCGTCGCCCGCCGCGCGAGCGTTGCGGCGATCCCGTCGTCAGCGGCGCGTGGGACCCGGCTCGGACGTCGCCGCCTCGTCCTGCAGACGCCGATACTTGTCCATCAGCTGCTCGGGCGTCTCCATCCACGACGGATCGCGCGGAATGCAGTCGACCGGGCACACCTGGCGGCACTGCGGCTCGTCGAAGTGACCGACGCATTCGGTGCAGCGCGACGGATCGATCTCGTAGATCTCCTCGCCCATCGAGATCGCGTCGTTCGGGCACTCGGCCTGGCAGACGTCGCAATTGATGCACTCGTCGGTGATGATCAGCGCCATCGTCGCTTCCTGCGAACGACTCGCGGCTCAGGCCTTCGAAGGCCGCCCGTCCGCGCGCAACTGCTCGAGCTTGCGGGCGATCCAGGCGACCACGGCGGGCGCCACGAACTTCGAGACGTCGCCGCCGAGCAGCGCGATCTCGCGCACGAGCGTGCCGGAGATGAACTGGTACTTGTCGGTCGGCGTCAGGAAGATCGTCTCGACGTCGGGCATCAGGTGCCGGTTCATCCCGGCCATCTGGAACTCGTACTCGAAGTCGGTGACCGCGCGCAGCCCGCGCACGACGACGTCGGCCTGCTGCTCCTTCACGAAGTTCACCAGCAGGCCGGTGAAGCTCGTGACCTCGACGTTGGGGTAGTGACCGAGCACCTCGCGCGCGATCGCCAGCCGCTCGTCGACGTCAAAGATCGGGTTCTTGCCGCGACTGGCCGCGACCGCGACGACGACCGAATCGAAGAGTTTCGAGGCGCGGCGCACGAGATCCTCGTGTCCGTGCGTGAGCGGGTCGAAGGTGCCCGGGTAGATCGCGCGCGTCATGCGTCATGTCCTGGAAGTGCGTCCGCTGCCCTGCTCAGCAGATGATAGCGGACCTGTCCGGCGCGGCCTTCGCGCAGCACGCGCCATTGCGCGGGCATCTCGAAGCGCTCGCCCGACTCGAGATAGACGAGTGCGCCGGGGGCCAGCACCGCCGGCAGCGCATCGAGCACGCGCAGATGCAGCGACTCGCCGAAGGGCGGGTCGACGAAGACGAGATCGAAGCGCTCTCCTGCGCTCGCCAGGCGACGCAGCGCATCGAAGGCGTCGGCGGCGACCAGCTCCAGCTGCGGCGGCGAGCCGAGCCGCTCGAGGGTCTGCCCGATCGCGGCGCGCGCACGCCGGTCGCGCTCGACGAGCACGACGCGCGCGGCGCCGCGCGACGCGGCCTCGAAGCCGAGCGCGCCGGTGCCGGCGAACAGGTCGAGGCAGCGCCAGCCGTCGATGCGCTGCCCGAGCCAGTTGAAGAGCGTCTCGCGAACGCGGTCGGGCGTCGGGCGCAGACCTTCGACGTCGGCGACGTGGATCGGCGTGCGCCGCCACCGTCCGCCGATGATGCGGATGCGGTGCCCGGCGCGCCCGCGCGACGCCGACGGTGCGCAGGCGCCGGCCACCGCGGCGGCGGCCGCGCGGCCGCGCCGCTTCATCGCGGCGACGCGCCTGCCCCGACGACGATCGTCACCATGCGCTGCGCGTCGAGCACGCGCGCGAACGCATCGCGTACCCGTTCGAGCGTCACCGCCTCGACGCGTTCGGTCCAGCGGTCGAGATAGTCGAGCGGCAGGCGGTAGAAGCCGATCAGCGCGAGATGGTCGAGGATCTTCGCGTTCGAATCGATGCGCAGCGCGAAACCGCCGACGAGATTCGCCTTCGCCGCCGCGAGCTCCTCCTCGGTGGGGCCTTCCTCGAGGAACCGGCCGAGCGTGTCCCGCACGACGCCGAGCGCGACGTCGGTCTGCTCCTTCGCGGTCTGCAGGCCGATCGTGAACGGGCCCGGCTGCAGCTTCGGCGAGAAATACGAATAGACGCTGTAGGCGAGCCCGCGCTTCTCGCGCACCTCTTCGTACAGCCGCGAGACGAAGCCGCCGCCGCCGAGCACGTAGTTGCCGACCAACAGCGGAAAGTAGTCGGGATCGCCGCGCGCGACCGCCGGTTGGCCGATGAGGATGTGGCTCTGCGTGGCGGGATGCTCGATGCGCCGCTCCTCGGCGCGCTCCAGCGGCCGGACCTCGGGCAGGTTGCGGGCCTCGCCGCCGGCCGGCAGATCGCGCACGAGCCGCTCGGCGATCTGCTCGGCGCGCGCGCGGTCGATCGCACCGATCATCGAGACGACGGCATCGCGCGCACCGTAATGGGCGCGATGGAAGGCGACGAGATCGTCCCGCGAGATCGCGGCGACCGTCTCGGGCGTGGCGTGCGCCGCGTAGGGATGCGCGCCGTACAGCGCCGCGTCGAAGTTGCGCTGCGCGATCGTCTCCGGCTTCGTCTCCGCCTCGCGGATCGCCTGGATCACGCGCTGGCGCTCGCGAACGAGCACGGACTCCGGGAAGACGGGCCGCGAGACGATCGCGGCGAGCAGCTCGATCGCGCGCTCGTCGCGGCCCTCGCCGATCAGCGTGCGCAGCGAGACGTTGGCGCGGTCGTCGCTCGCGGCGGCACCGCGTCGCGCACCCAGGCGCGCGAAGCGCTCGGCGATCTGCGCCTCGTCGGCGCCCTCGATGCCGCGCGAGAGCATCGCCGCGGTGAGCGAGGCCAGCCCGGTCTTGCCCGGCGGATCGAGGCGTGCGCCGGCGTCGAAATCGATGCGCACGTCGAGCATCGGGATCGTGTCGGCGCGCACGAAGTAGACGCGCGCACCGGTCGACGTCGTCCAGTGCTCGATCGGCAGCGCGGCGTGCGCGGCCGCGGTCGCGACCGCGAGCAGCGCGGCGACGAGCAGCCGCGCAGAACGGGCTCGCGCATCGAGCCGCGCGCTCATCGCAATGCCTCCTCGTGCGCTTCGCCGGCCGGCGGTGCCGGACGCCCTCCGGTCTCGCCGATCGGCTGCGGCAGCAGCGTGGCGACCGTGAGTGCGTCGTCGGAATCGAAGTACTTGCGCGCGACCGCCTGCACCTCGTCGGCGGTGACCGCGGCGATGCGCTCGAGGATGCGATCGGCGTCGCGATGCGAGAAACCGGTCATCTCCAGCGCGCCGATCTCCATCGCCTGCGCCATGATGGAATCGCGCTTGTAGATCTCGCCTGCGACGTACTGCGTCTTGATGCGCTCGAGCTCCTCGGGCGCGACGCCGTCCTTCGCGATCTTCGCGATCTCGTCGCGCAGCGCCTGCTCGACGTCGGACGTGGTGCGCCCCTCGGCCGGCGTGCCGTCGAGCACGAACAGCGTCGGCCCGCGCGACAGCGCGTCGTACCCGGCGCCGACCTGGTTCGCCGCCCGCGAGCCGCGCACGATGTTGCGCGTCAGGCGCCCGTTCTCGTCGGCGTCGAGCACCGCTGCCAGCACCTCGAGCGCATAGGGCTCGCGATCGCGTTCGATGTCGGTCAGCCGCGGCACCTTGAAACCCATCACGACGTACGGATTCTCCGCCGGGGCCTTCACCCAGGCGCGGCGCAGGCCGCGCTGCTCCGGCTCGTCGAGCGGCTTGCGCGCCGGCAGCGCGCGTGCGGGCACCTGGCCGTACGTGGCCTCGGCCAGCTTCCAGACCTCGTCGGCCGATACGTCGCCGACGACGACCACGATCGCATTCGACGGCGAATACCAATCGCGATACCAGTCGCGCAGGTCGTCGAGGGTCAGCGCGCGCAGATCGCCGAACCAGCCGATCACCGGCTGGCGCACCGGCGAGGCGACGAAGGCCTGCGCCCGGAACTGCTCGTAGAGGAGCGACTGCGCGCGGTCCTCGGTGCGCAGCCGGCGCTCCTCCATGACGACGCGCACCTCCTGCTCGAACTCCTGCTGCGCGAGCACGAGGTTCGACATCCGGTCGGCCTCGAGCTTCATCACCTCCGCCAGGTGCTGCGAACCGATCTGCTGGAAGTAGCCGGTGTAGTCCCTCGTCGTGAAGGCGTTCTCGCGTCCGCCCAGCTGCGCCACGCGCCGCGAGAACTCGCCGGCGGGATAGGTCTCCGTGCCCTTGAACATCATGTGCTCGAGCACGTGCGAGACGCCGGTGCGTCCCTTCGACTCGTCCACCGAGCCGATGCGGTACAGCACGAGGTGCACCGCCGTGGGTGCGCGATGGTCCTCGCGCACGATCACCTTCATTCCGTTCGGCAGCGTGCGCTCGAAGGTTTCCGCTGCCGCATCGACGGGCGCCGCCGGCGGCGCGGCGCTCGGCGCGGGCGCCGCCTGGGCGTGCGCGACCGGCGTCGATGCGGCGCCTGCCGCGAGCAAGATCAGCAGCCGTGCCAGGCGAGCGCGAGGGGATTGGGGCATGGGCGGGACGGGTAGAATCGGAAGCGAGTGTAGCCATGTTCGGATTCCTCCGTCGCAAAAGGCCCGCCAGGGCCGATTCCCCCCCGACTCCCGCAGACCCCGCGTCCTCCGGTACCGCCCCGGCGCAGGCCGCGCCCGGCGGAATCGGCATGCCCGCGCAGAGCCTGTATCCGCCGGAGATGCTCTATCCGGCCGAGGTGTTGCGCCCGACGCAGGAGCCGACGCGCGACGAGCCGGCGGCGCCGAGTGCGCCGGACACGCCCGCTGCCGGGCCCGCTGCCCCGCCTGCTGCCGTGCCCGAGGCCGCACCGGACGCCGCGGCTGCCGACGGCGGCCGGGCGCCCGAAGGGGTGCCGCCGGACGAGGCCGACACCGAGACCGGGCCGGCCGGCGCCGCCCCCGCGCAGCCGCCGCGCACGGACCTTCCATCGACGGAAGCACGCTCGTCCCCCGCGACCGCGGTCGCGCCCGCTCCTTCTGCCGAACCCGTGTCGGCGGCGGCGGCCGCCTCGCCGACGCCTGCGATCCCGAAACCGACGGAAACCGCGACCGCACGCGCGGAGGCCGCGCCGGAGCCCGCCGCCTTCGGCAGCCTTTATCCGCAGGACGTGCTCGCGCGTCCGGAGGCGATCGTGCTGCCTTCGGGCGATGCGGTCGTCACCCTGCCCGCGGCCGAGCGGCGCACGTGGGTCAGCCGCCTGCGCGAGGGAATGTCGCGTACGCGCGGCAACCTCGCCGGCCTGTTCTCCAACGTCCAGGTCGACGACGCGCTGTTCGAGGAGCTCGAGACCGCGCTGATCGCCAGCGACGCCGGCGTGCCGACGACGCAGTGGCTGATGGAGCGGCTGCAGGAGCGCGTGCGCCGCGAGCGGATCACCGATGCCGAGCAGGTGCGCGTCGCGCTGCGCGGGCTGCTCGTCGAGCTACTGCTGCCGCTCGAGAAGCCGATGGACATCGATGCCGCCGAGCCGCTCGTGATGATGATCGCGGGCGTGAACGGCGCGGGCAAGACGACGTCGATCGGCAAGCTCGCGCACCATCTGCAGCGCGAAGGCAAGTCGATCCTGCTCGCCGCGGGCGACACCTTCCGTGCCGCGGCACGCGAGCAGCTCGCCGAATGGGGTTCGCGCAACCGCGTCGAGGTCATCGCCCAGCAGGGCGGCGACCCCGCGGCCGTCGCCTTCGACGCGGTGAACGCCGGCCGCGCACGCCGCACGGGCGTGGTGATCATCGACACGGCCGGGCGACTGCCGACGCAGAAGCACCTGATGGAGGAGCTGCGCAAGATCCACCGAGTGGTGGGCAAGGCGATGGAGGGCGCGCCGCACGAGACGCTGCTCGTGCTCGACGGCAACACCGGCCAGAACATGCTCGCGCAGGTGGCGGCCTTCGACGATGCCGTTCCGCTGACCGGCCTGATCGTGACCAAGCTCGACGGCACCGCGAAAGGCGGCGCGCTCGCGGCACTGGCCTACACGCGACGCGAACGTCCGGTGCCCGTCTATTTCATCGGCGTCGGCGAGAAGATCGACGACCTGCAGGCCTTCTCGGCCGAGGAATTCGCGGGCGCGCTTCTCGATTAGCCGGCATCGCGCGCTGCGCGATGGGGCCGGCTTCGCCGTGCCGGGCGTCGGCGGTCTGCCGCGCCGCGGCCACCGTTCAGACGACCGCGACCTCGGCGAGCTCGGCGGCGATGCGCAGCCGCTCGGGCACTGCACGGACCGGTGGCCGCGACGCGCGCTCGGCGCGCGCGCCGATCAGGTCGATCTCCGGATGGCGCTCGACGAAGAAGAACTCGCGCAGCGGGTGCCGGTTCCGCATCATCGCCTCGTGGGCCTCGAATGCATCGAGCCGCAGGAGCCGATGCGTGGGCCGATCGTGGCCGCGCGGCGCGAACGGCGCCGCGCCGGGGAAGACGTCAGTGAAGCCGAACGCCTCGTATTCGTGCGCATCACCGACGCGCACGGCGACGAGCATCGTCTGCAGCTGCGCGGCGAGGCAGTAGCGGTGGAAGGCCTTCCAGAGCATGCGCCGCACGTGGTCGGCGCCTCGGCCGTCGCGCACGACGAGCCGCGAACCCTCGGCGATCGAGCGATGCGCCATCGACGGCGGCAGCGGCAGCAGCCCGTCGACCATCAGCGGCCCGCGATCGCCGGCGAGGATGCGAAGCGTGCCGAGCACCTCGCCGTCGTGGCACGACTCGGCGAGCAGCAGCGTGGCGTTCGGCACCCGATCGTAGACGTCGCCCTCGGCGGATGCGCCGGGACGCGTGCGGGCGCGCAGCGCGAACACGCGGGCTCGATCGGCATCGCTGCAAGCGACGCGGACGACGAGCTTGGGGACGAAGGCGGCGTTCGGCATGGAGGCGCTCCCGGGGTATTCGTATCGTTGGATGGGAAGCCGTACTCCACCGTTTGCGGACGGCGTCGGCGCTTGCCTCGAATGTATCGGTGCGGCCCGCGGCGCGCGATCCGCCGGTCGGCGAAGGCGCTCCGCCGATCGGTTCGACCGAAAGGCGAGTCAGCCGGCGCGCGCCGCTTCGGCCTGCTCCGAGGGCTGGGCCTTGCGAAAGGCCTCCAGCCGCATGCATTCGTCGAAGATGCGCATCGTGCGCTCGTAGCGCTCGACCTTCGTGTCGTAGCGGCGGGCGTTGAAGATCTGCGGCACCAGGCAGACGTCGGCCATGGTCGGCTCGTCGCCATGGCAGAAGCGGCCGGTGCGCGCATCGTCCAGCTCGCGCTCCAGCGCGGCGAGCCCCTCGTCGCACCAGTGGCGATACCAGCGCCCGATCGCCTCGGCATCGAGCCCGACCACGTCGCGCAGATGGTTCAGCACGCGCAGATTGTTCAGCGGATGGATCTCGGCCGCGACGAGCATCGACAGCGAACGCACGCGCGCCCGGCCGAGCGGGTCGGGCGGCAGCAGCTTGCGCCCGGGCTTCGTTTCGTCGAGGTACTCGATGATCGCCAGCGACTGCGCGATCCGGTGCTCGCCGTCGACCAGGACCGGCACCAGCCCCTGCGGATTGATCGCCCGGAACGCTTCGCCGGTCTGCTCGCCCGACGGGAGCCAAACGACCTCCGGCTCCCAGGGCAAATCCTTGAGATTCAAGGCAATACGCACGCGAAACGACGCCGAGCTGCGAAAATACGTGTGAAGACGAAGCATGGGACCTCGATTCTGTCGTTCCTGTCCAATTGTCGCCCGGCGCTAGCACTCTCGACCTTAGAGTGCTAAAATTCGCGTCAGTAAGGAGGTAACCGGATGACACAGAGAAATTCCGCCGCGCTCGTGCCCGCGTCGCCGAATGCGATGCTGGCGTTGCCCGCGGTCGGGAATCTCGATGCGTATATTGCCGCGGTTCACCGTCTGCCGATGCTCAGCGCGGAGCGGGAAACGGAATTGTCGCGCCGCTACCGTGACACGGGCGATCTGGATGCGGCGCGCGAGATGGTGCTTTCGCACCTTCGCCTCGTCGTTTCGATCGCACGCCAGTATCTCGGCTACGGGTTGCCGCACGCCGACCTGATCCAGGAAGGCAACATCGGCCTGATGAAGGCGGTCAAGCGCTTCGATCCCGATCGCGGCGTTCGCCTCGTCTCGTTCGCACTGCACTGGATCCGCGCCGAGATCCACGAATACATCCTGAAGAACTGGCGCACGGTGAAGGTGGCGACGACGAAGGCGCAGCGCAAGCTGTTCTTCAATCTCCGCTCGCGCAAGTCGGGGACGCAGGCGCTGAGCCCGGGCGAAATCGACACGATCGCGCGCGAGCTGAACGTGCGCGAGAAGGACGTCGTCGAGATGGAGACGCGCCTCGGCGGCCAGGACATCGCACTCGACGGTTCCACCGACGACGGCGAGGAGAGCTACGCGCCGATCGCCTGGCTGGCCGCCCACGAGGCCGAGCCCACGCAGGTGCTCGAGTCGCGCGATCGCGACCGGCTGCAGCGCGAGGGCATCGCCAGCGCGCTGGCCGCGCTCGACGCCCGCAGCCGCCGCATCATCGAGACGCGCTGGCTGAAGGACGAATCGGAGGGCGGCACGCTGACGCTGCAGGAGCTCGCGAACGAGTTCGGCGTGTCGGCCGAGCGCATTCGCCAGATCGAAGCGAAAGCGCTGCAGAAGATGAAAGGCGCTCTCGCCGAGTACGTCTGACCCCGTCCCGGTCGCGCCGTAGCAGCGGCGCGACCGGAGCTTCCCCTGCCCCCGCGACCGACGCGGCCCCGGGCTGCGCACTGCGCGATTCCCGAACGTGCCTCCCGCAGCCCTCGCCTGCCTGCTCTTCAACGCCTTCGTCTGGGGCGTTTCGTGGTGGCCGTTTCGGCAGCTGAACGCGCTCGGGCTGCACAGCGTCTGGGCCACCGGCTTCGCGTTCCTGTTCTCGACGGTCGTGCTCACGCTCTGGCGCCCGCACGCCTGGACCGGGCTGCTGCGCCGGCCGCCGCTCGTCTGGCTGCTGCTCGCCGCCGGCGCGACCAACGTCTTCTTCAACTGGGGCGTGATGATCGGCGAGGTGGTCCGTGTCGTCCTGCTGTTCTACCTGATGCCGGTGTGGTCGCTGCTGCTCGCCCGCTGGCTGCTGGACGAGCCGATCACGCCGGCGGCGCTCGCCCGGATGTCGCTCGCGCTCGCCGGGGCGGCGATCGTCCTGTGGCGCCCGGGCACCGGCCTTCCGTTGCCGTCGTCGCTCGCCGACTGGCTCGGCGTGGCCGGCGGCGTCTGCTTCGCCTTCGTCAACGTGCTCGTGCGCCGCAACCGCGACGCGCCCGACGAGGTGCGCGCGCTGACGATGTTCGTCGGCGGTTTCGCCGTCGCCTGCGGAATGGCCTGGGCGATGTCTGCGGGCGGGACGATCGACTGGCCGCCGCCGCCGCGGGCGACGTGGATCCTCGGCACGATCGCGCTCGCGCTCGCGCTGCTCGCCGGCAACTTCGCGCTGCAATACGGCGTCGCCCGGGTCCCGGCCGGAGTCACGGCGATCGTGATGCTCAGCGAGGTGCTGTTCGCCGCGCTGTCGTCGATGGCGATCGGCGGCGAGACGCTGAGCGCGCGCACGCTCGCCGGCGGGCTGATGATCATGGCGGCGACCGCACTGGCCGCCTGGATGCAGGGCGAGACGCCGCCGGAGATCCGCCGCGGCCCGACGCCGACGCCCTAGGACCCGACGGAGCCCTTCGGCGGCACCGGACGGGCGGGCGGGCCTTGCGAACGGTCTCCGGCACGCCGGCCGATCGCCGATCGCATTGCGCCGAGGTGCGGCGCGCGCGTCAGCCGGCCAGCAGCGTACGCAGGTCGTGCGCGATCGGCTCAGGCCCCGTGCCGTGCTTGACGAACAGGCGCAGCCGGCCCTCGGGGTCGTAGACGTAGCTGCCAGCCGTATGATCGACCGTGTAGCTGCCCGGCGTCTTTCCCGGCACCTTCTGGTAGAAGACGCGGAAGGCCTTCGCGGTGCGTTCGGTCTCCTCGGCAGTGCCGTACAGGCCGAGGAAGCGCGAATCGAAGGCCGGCACGTAGTGGGCGAGCAGATCGGGCGTATCGCGCTCGGGATCGACGGTGACGAAGAGCACCTGGACGCGGTCGGCGTCGTCGCCGAGCGTCTTCATCACCTCGGCGAGCTCCGACATCGTGCTCGGGCACACGTCCGGACACTGCGTGTAGCCGAAGAAGATCACGACCGCCTTGCCGCGAAAATCGGCGAGCGAATACCTCTTGCCGTCGTGACCCGTCAATTGGAAGTCCTGCGCGAAATCGGCACCGGTGACGTCCGTGTTGCGGAACTCGGGTCTCGACTGGCAGCCGGCCAGCCACAGCGCCCCCGAAAGCATCGCCACCAGTGCGGCCCGCCGCGTCCAGCGCCCGGACAGCGGCGCGGGCACGTCGAGTCTCGTCATCGGGATGGGGTCCTCCGCCGAAAGGTTCAGCTCATGAAATGGTCGACGAGCAGCGCCCCGAAAAGCGCCGCCAGGTAGAAGATCGAGTAGCCGAAGGTACGCCGCGCCAGCTCGTCGGAATACGAGCGCCACAGGCGCCACGCATAGGCGACGAAGACCGCATCGAGCGCGAGCGCGCACACGAGATACAGCGGCCCGCTCATCTGGATCAGGAACGGCAGCACCGAAGCGGCCACCAACAGGATCGTGTAGAGCAGGATGTTCAGCCGCGTGAACTCCGGCCCGTGCGTGACCGGCAGCATCGGCAGGCCCGATTTCCGATAGTCGTCGATGCGGTACAACGCGAGCGACCAGAAGTGCGGCGGCGTCCAGACGAAGATGATCAGGAACAGCACGAGCGGCGCGGCGCTCACCTCGTTGGCGACGGCGGCCCAGCCAAGCACCGGCGGCATCGCGCCCGAGGCGCCGCCGATGACGATGTTCTGCGGCGTGGCCGGCTTGAGCAGCACCGTGTAGATCCCGGCATAGCCGACGAAGGTGGCCAGCGTCAGCCACATCGTCAGCGGATTGACGAAGCGGTAGAGCACGAACGCGCCCCCGGCCGCCAGCACGGTGGCGAACAGCGCGGTGCCGGGCGCGCCGACGTCGCCGCGCGCGGAAGGCCGGCCGCGCGTGCGCATCATCCGCGCGTCGATGTGGCGCTCGATCAGGCAGTTGAACGCGAACCCGGCACCGGCGAGCAGCGAGATGCCGAGCGTGCCGAACAGCAGGATCTGCCACGGAACCTGCGTGCGGCTGGCGAGCAGCATCCCGATGAGCGCGCAGAACGCGGCGAGCAGCACGATGCGCGGCTTCGTGACCGCGACGTACTGCGAGACGGCGAGACGCCAGCCGGCGGGCTGGACGGCGGGCATGTCCATGTCGTGCGGACCCTGTTCCTCAGACGATCGCTCGGGCCTGTCGCGCGCGGAACAGCAGCGTGACGAGCAGGCCGAGCAGCAGCGCCGCGCCTCCGTTGTGCGCGACCGCCACCGGCAGCGGCAGGCTGAAATATACGTTGGACAGGCCGAGCAGCCATTGTGCGACGAGCACGACGAACACGGCGCTGCCCAGCGCACGCAGTCCCTCCGTGGCACGCACGCGCCAGGCGAGCCACCCGACGTACAGCGCGACGACGACGGCGCCCACCCGGTGCATCACGTGGATCGCAGTGAGCGCCTCGTGCGAGAGCAGCTCGCCGTCGCCGGTGCGGCCGAGCTCGCGTACGAAATGGAAGGCGTTGGCGAAGTCCATCGGCGGCCACCACTGCCCGCGGCAGGTGGGCAGGTCGGTGCAGGCGAGCGCGGCGTAGTTCGTGCTCGTCCAGCCGCCGAGGAAGATCTGCGCCGACACCAGCACGAGCCCGAGCAGCGCCGGCGCGTGCAGTGCCGCCACCGGTTCGGCGTCGACGTAGCGCGGCCGCCCGGTCTGCCGCAACCACAGCCAAAGCAGCATCGAGAAGGTGAGCAGCCCGCCGATCAGGTGCCCGGTGACGATCGCCGGCTTGAGCAGCAGCGTGACGGTCCACATCCCGAAGATGCCCTGCAGCACGACGACGCCGACCAGCGCGATCGGCAGCGCGGGCGACTGGCGAAGCGTCTCGCGTCGGCGCCAAGCGAGCACCGCGATGCCGATGCACAGCAAGCCGAGCAGCTTCGCGAAATAGCGATGGATCATCTCGCGCCACGCCTTGCCCATCGACACCGGGCCGTGCTCGCCGCCCTGCTCGGCCACCGCCTTCGCGATGTCGTCCTGCGCGTGATAGGGGCTGAGCGTGCCGTAGCAGCCCGGCCAGTCGGGACAGCCGAGTCCGGCATCGGTGAGCCGCACGTAGGCGCCGAGCATGATCAGCGCGAAGGTCAGCACCAGCGTGAAGCCGATCAGGCGCCGGTAGCGCAGCGCCGCGCGAGCGGGGCCGCGCTCGCGCAGCAGGGAAGAACTCTCGATCGTTGCGCTCATCGTCTCGACTCGAACGCCCGTGACGGGCAATGGCGGCACGGCGACGGACGCGTCATCCCACCTGGGACGCCCGCAGGACCTTCGCCACGTCCTTCTTGATCCGGTTGGGGTCGGCATCGCGCGGAAAGCGCATCATCAGGTGCCCCAGCGGATCGATCAACCAGATGTGGTCCTCGGCGGAGGTCGTCGCCGTGGCCGGCAGGCTCGCCGCGATCGCCTGCCCGGGCACCCGCAGGACGCGCAGCCCCTCGTGCTCGGCGAGCAGCTGCGGATCCGGCGTTCCCGCATCCGGCAGCAACCATACCCGCTCGACGCGGTCGCGATCCTTGCCCGTGGTCAAGCGAATCTGCCGCACGTGGTACAGCCGTTGACGGCATCCGTCGTCGCAGCCGGAAGGCGCGACCACCAGCATGACCCAGCGGCCGCGCAGTTCGGCAAGCGAGCGAAGATCGCCCGCGATCGGCTCGCCGGCGAGCGCCTCGACGTCGCGCTGCTCGAGCAGCGTTCCGTAATTCGTGCGGCCCTCGGGGCGCACGACGTAGTAGGTGTAATAGGAGGCCGCGATCGGCGAAGCGAGCAGGAGCAGCAGCGCGAGCAGCTTCAGCCGCCCGCTCGGGCGCCGCGCGGGTTCGCGTTCGACGGGAGCCGCGCGCCGGGAGATCGTAGAGTCCGTCAAAGGTCCGTTCCTGCCTGCACTCATCGTGTTTCGTCCCCGCCGGGTGCGGCCCCGCGCACCCGCCACGGCCACGCGACGAACCAGATCCACAGCGCGGCGGCGAGCGCCGCCATCGCGTACCACTGGAACGCGTAGGCGACGTGCCGCTGGACGTCGCCGCCCGGGCGCGGCCAGTCGCGCACGAGCCCGTCGTCGAAGGGCGCGTCGCCGACACGCGCCGGCTCCAGCTGGCGCACGATCGGCGGCTGCACGTCCAGTCCCGACCAGCGCCGATATCGATCGGCATCGACGTTGAGCCAGATCCGGTCGTCGGGCCCGGGCTCGGGGGTTCGACCGAGCTCCAGCGTCCGTGCGAGCCCGCGCAACGCGATGCCCTCGACCTCGACCTCCGGCCCGGGCGTCGGCACCGACGGCACCCGCCAGCGCTGGCGCGGATCGGAGGCGACCCACCCGCGCAGCACGAGCACGTGCGAGTCGGAACCCGCGAGCCGCAACGGCGAGAGCACGTGGAAACCGGCGACGCCGCGATACGTCCGGTTGTCGACGAAGACGTCGAATTCTGACACGAAGCGCCCGCGCACCCGCACGCGCCGTCCGTCGAGCGCCTTCACGTCGATGTCGGGCCCGGTCACGTCGATCGGCGGGTCGCGCTCGGCCGCGTCGCGCTGCGCCTGCAGCGCGCGCTTCTCGTCGGCACGCCGCCACTGCCAGTTGCCCAGCGACACGGTGACGAAGACGACCACCAGCGCCGCGAGCGTCGGCGCCCACATCCGAAAGACCGACCGCGACGCGCTCACGCCGGGATCACGGAGCGAACCGCTCCCGCGCACCCGCGCCGCAGCGCGGACCTCCCTCCCGCTCCACTAGAATCGGAGACCGGCCCCCGGAGCCTCCCCGAGTGAAGTGGATCGTCGCCTTCGCCTTCGTGCTGATCATCGGAAGCCTCGGCTCCGCGCTGTTCTTCCTGGTGCGTGACCGCGGCCGCACGCGCAACACGATGCGCGCGCTCGGCTTTCGGGTGGGCTTCTCGATCGCGCTCTTCGTGTTCATCCTCTTCGCCCAGTATATGGGCTGGATCCACCCGACCGGCGTGCCGCTGCAGCCCTGAAGCGTTCGCGCGTGTCCTGCGTACGCTCCGACCTCCGATCGGCTCGCCGATCGCATTCGAAAGAAGCACACCGAGGAGTCGGCCGCGGGAGGTAGCGGCCGAACGCCTACGAGGTCGAGGTTCGCCGGTTGGCTGGCGGTCGGACCCGAACTGAGAGCGTGTGCGCCGATCACTTCAGGCTGCGCGGTGGACGGCTGGGCAGGCAACCTTCGTCGCGAGGCGCTTGCGCGGGCCGGCCGGCTGGCGCGGCGGGCGGCGCGGCGCCCGCGAGCGGCTCATGCCGCGCCGAGCGCTTCCGAAGGAAGCGGCGATCAGGAGGCAGGCATGTTTGAGCCCCCGAAGGGGGCGAGTTTGCCTGCCTCCCGCCGCTGACGAGAAAGGCGAGGGAAGCCCCCCGCGAAGCGGGGGCCGCGGCATTGCCGCTCGCGGACGCCGCGCCGCCCGCCGCGCCAGCCGGCCGGCCCGCGCAAGCGCCCCACCACCTCGGGCCGCATGCACAGGCGCGCGCAGCGCGCAGGCCGAAGTGATCGGCGCACACGCCCCGCCCCGAGCCCGACGGCGAACCGCCGACGCCTGGGTGCGCGGCGGCGCGCCGCTACAACCAGTAGACGACGACGTACAACCCGAGCCAGACGACGTCGACGAAGTGCCAGTACCAGGCCGCGCCCTCGAACGCGAAATGGTTCTCCGGCGTGAAATGCCCCTTGATCATCCGGAACAGCACCGCCGAGAGCGCGACCGCGCCGACGCAGACGTGAAAGCCGTGAAAGCCGGTGAGCAGGAAGAAGGTCGAGCCGAAGATGCCCGAGGTCAGCTTCAGGTTCAGGTCGCGATACGCATGCGCGCATTCGTAGACCTGGAAGCCGAGGAAGGTGAAGCCCAGCAGCACCGAGACCGCCAGCCAGAAGATGGTGGCCCCGCGGCGCGCATCCTTCAGCGCGTGGTGCGCGATCGTCAGCGTCACGCCCGACGTGAGCAGCAGCGCCGTGTTCAGCGTGGGAATCGGCCACGGGCCGATCGTCTCGAAGGGTTCGATCGTTCCCGCCGGTCCGGTGTTCGGCCAGACCGCCTGGAAGTCGGGCCACAGCACCATCTTGTGGTCGAGGTCGCCGAGCCACGGCATCGAGATCGTGCGCGCATAGAACAGCGCACCGAAGAACGCGCCGAAGAACATCACCTCGGAGAAGATGAACCAGCTCATCGACCAGCGGAACGAGGTGTCGACGCGATCGCTGTACAGCCCGCGCTCGGACTCCCGCGCGACCGTGGTGAACCAGCCGACGAGCATGTAGATCATGACCGCGACGAAGGCCCAGAACAGGTACGGGCCGAAGGGCGCGCCGTTGAACCAGCTCGCCAGGCCGAAGCCGAACAACGCGAGCGCGAGGGCTCCCACGGCCGGCCATTTCGACGGGCTCGGTATGAAGTAGTACGGCGCTTGCGTCGTTCGCCCACCCGAAACCATGTCCTGTCTCCCGATGAAGATCCGTTGTTCCGTTGTCTCAGGCCGCGGCGAACCGGGCCAGCATCACCAACACCACGATGAATACCGCCGCGAGCAGCAAGCCGACCAGGATGACGTGCAGCGGATTGAGCTCGCGCATGTCGTGCTCGTGCGAGCGCCCCTTGCGCACGCCGAAGAACGCCCACGACACCGCCTTCAGCGTGTCGACGAAACGACGCCTGCGCGGCTGGCCGTTCCGGTCGTTCATGCGGCTGTCCTGGATCGCCCGGCCGCCGGCGCTACCCGTTGCCGTCACCGTTTCCGCCCGCGATGCCCGCATTCCTGTTGCGGCCCGCCACCTCGAAGAAGGTGTAGGACAGCGTGATCGTGTTCACGTCCTTCGGCAGCTTCGGGTCGATCACGAAGACGACCGGGAACTTCTTCGTCTCGTGCGCGCCGAGCGCCTGCTGCTCGAAGCAGAAGCACTCGAGCTTGCGGAAATACGGTCCCGACTGCCTCGGTGCGTAGCTCGGCACCGCCTGGCCGATCGTCTCGGCGTCGCGCGTGTTGACGAGGTCGTAGACGACGGTGACGAGCTCGCCCGGATGCACCTCAAGCGCGTTGACCTCGGGCCGGAACCGCCACGCGCCGCGGCTGTTGGCGTCGAACTCGACGACGACCTTGCGCGTGCGGTCGACCTGCGTGTTGCGCGCGAAGGACCTCGCCCCGCGGTCGGCCTTCACCAGGTTGTTGATTCCGGTGACTTCGCAGAACACGTCGTACAGCGGGATCAGCGCGAAGCCGAACGCGAACATCACGGCGCAGAAGACGAGCAGCTTCCCCACCATGCGCGCATCGGCGACCTTCGCGCGCACGGGCGCGGCCGGGTCGGCCCCGTCCCGCACGCCTGACTTTCCGCGCTCGTCCAGCTCAGCCTCCGAACAGCCAGCGGTTGACGATCACGCCGAAGAAGAACACGAGCGCGATCGACAGCAGGATCAGCGCCGTGCGCAGGTTGTTGTGCCGGCTCACTTCACCACCGGAGGCGTCTCGAAGGTGTGGAACGGCGCCGGACTCGGCAGCGTCCACTCCAGCCCGTGCGAGCCCTCCCATACGCGTTCGGTGGCCTTCTCGCCCTGGCCGCGCAGACACTTGATCACCACCCCCGGCAGGATCAGCTGCGCCAGCCCGAAGCCGAAGGCGCCGACCGTGATGATCGCGTTGAAGTCGGCGAACTGCATCGGATAGTCGGCGTAGCGGCGCGGCATGCCGGCCAGCCCGAGGAAGTGCATCGGGAAGAAGGTCATGTTGAAGAAGATCATCGACAGCCAGAAGTGCCACTTGCCGAGCTTCTCGTCGTACATGCGGCCCGTCCACTTCGGCAGCCAGTAGTAGGCGCCGGCGAACAGCGCGAACAGCGAGCCGGCCACCAGCACGTAGTGGAAGTGCGCGACCACGTAGTAGGTGTCGTGCAGCTGGATGTCGAGCGGTGCGATGGCGACGATGACGCCGGTGAAGCCGCCGATCACGAACACGAAGATGAAGCCGACCGCCCACAGCATCGGCGTCTCGAAGCTGAGCGATCCACGCCACATCGTCGCCGTCCAGTTGAAGACCTTCACGCCGGTGGGCACGGCGATCAGCATCGTCGCGTACATGAAGAACAGCTGCCCGGTCACCGGCATGCCGGTGGTGAACATGTGGTGCGCCCAGACGATGAACGACAGGATCGCGATCGACGCCGTGGCGTAGACCATCGAGCTGTAGCCGAACAGCTTCTTGCGCGAGAAGGTCGGGATGACCTCGCTCACGATCCCGAAGGCCGGCAGGATCATGATGTAGACCTCGGGGTGCCCGAAGAACCAGAAGATGTGCTGGTACATCACCGGGTCGCCGCCGCCGGCCGCGTTGAAGAACGACGTGCCGAAGTGCCGGTCGAAGAGCACCATCGTGATCGCGCCGGCGAGCACGGGCATCACCGCCAGCAGCAGATAGGCGGTGATCAGCCACGTCCAGCAGAACATCGGCATCTTCATCAGCGACATGCCCGGCGCGCGCATGTTCAGCACGGTCGTGATGATGTTGATCGCGCCCATGATCGAGCTCGCGCCCAGGATGTGGACGGCGAAGATGGAGAGGTCCATGCCCGGGCCCATCTGCACCGACAGCGGCGCGTACATCGTCCAGCCGCTCGCGTTGGCGCCGCCCGGTACGAAATACGAGGAGATCAGCAGCGCCGCGCCCACCGGCAGCAGCCAGAAGCTGAAGTTGTTCATCCGCGCGAAGGCCATGTCGGACGCGCCGATCATCATCGGGATCTGCCAGTTCGCGAAGCCGACGAAGGCGGGCATGATCGCGCCGAAGATCATCAGCAGCCCGTGCATCGTCGTGAGCTGGTTGAAGAACTCCGGCTCCGTGATCTGCAGTCCGGGCTCGAACAGCTCGACGCGCAGCAGCAGCGCGTTGACGCCGCCGACGAGGAGCATCGCGAACGAGAACCACAGGTACATCGTGCCGATGTCCTTGTGGTTGGTCGCGAACAGCCACCGGCGCCAGCCGTGCGGGTGATCGTGCGAGTGATCGTGTGCGGCGTCGCCGTGCTGACCGAGGACTGCACTCATTTCGATGGGCTCCTGACTCGCTGTGTTCCGTGGGCGGCGCCGGCCGATCCGGTGCGCCCTGCGTCCGTTGTTCGTCCCTGGCGCGTCACTTGCGCTGCGCCGCGACGTCGGAAGGCTGCACGACGCCTTCCTTCGCGTCGTTGCCCCACGCGTGGCGCGTGTAGGTGATCACCGACGCCAGGTCGGCGTCGGAGAGCTGCTTGAACGAGGCCATCGCGGTGCCGGGCTTGCCGTTCAGGACGATGTCGATCTGGGCGTGCGGATCGCCGAGCACGAGCTGCGAACCCTCGAGCGCCGGGAAGGTGCCGGGCACGCCCTTGCCGTTGGCCTGGTGGCAAGCGACGCAGTTCTGCGCGTAGACCTTCTCGCCGCGCTCCTGCAGCCCGGCGAGGTCCCAGACCCTGTTCGGGTCGTCCGCCTTCGCGAGCATCGCCGCCTTCTGCTCCTCGACCCACTTCGAATAGTCTTCCTCGGAGCGCACGTCGACGACGATCGGCATGAACGCGTGGTCCTTGCCGCACAGCTCGGCGCACTGCCCGCGGTACACGCCGACTTTCTCGGCGCGGAACCACAGGTCGCGCACGAAGCCGGGGATCGCATCCTGCTTCACGCCGAAGGCCGGCACCATCCACGCATGGATGACGTCGTTGGCGGTGAGCACGACGCGCACCTTCTTGTTCACCGGCACGACGAGCGGGTTGTCGACCTCGAGCAGATACTCGGGGTTCGCCTGCCGTCGCTCCTTCGCGCCCGGGAACAGCCGGTCGTCGATCTGGTCGCGCGGGGTCTTCAGCGTGGACAGGAAGGAGATGCCCTCGCCCTCGCCGTTCAGGTAGTCGTAGCCCCACTTCCACTGGTAGCCGGTGGCCTTGACGGTGACGTCGGCGCTGGCGGTGTCCTTCTGATCGACGACCATCTTGGTGGCCGGGACCGCGATCGCGACGACGATCAGGAACGGAACGATCGTCCACGCGACCTCGATCGCGGTGCTTTCGTGGAACTCGGCCGCCTGGTGCCCCTTCGACTTGCGGTGGTGGATGATCGACCAGAGCATCGTGCCGAACACGGCGACGAAGATCGCTACGCAGATCCACAGCACGAACCAGTGGATCCAGTGCTGGTCGGCCGCGATCGACGTGGCCGGATCCTGCAGATTGAGGCCCCAGCGCTTTGGCCCGCCGGGCAGGTCTTCGATCGCCGCCGCGGCCGACGACCAGGCGCCCAGCCATGCCGCCGACGCCGCGATGCCCGCCGCACGTTCGAGTTTCATCCGTCCGCTCCGTCCGTTCTTCGTTATCTGCCCGTTGCCCTCAGGCCCACTGCGCGGCACCGAGCGCTCCCCGCAACTGTTGAACCAGCACCGCCTTGCGGTCGTCCGGAACGAACCGGCCGATCGCGATCGCCTCGCCGCCCGCGACGAGCCGGATCGGGTCGCGCGCGCGCGGGTCGTACTCCACCCGGACCCTGCGCCCGTCGCGCTCGAAGCGTTCCACCCGCGAGCCGCGGCCGCACTCGACCACGAGCCGGTCGCGCGTCGCCTCGATTCGCTCGTAGTCGGCCGCGTGCCGCGCATAGGCCAGGAAGGCCGCGGTCAACGCCATCGCTTCGGCGATCGCGAACGGAATCACGATCCAGGCTCCGCCCGCGGCACACACGAACGCGATCGCCAGCGCGGCGAGCGCGACCGTGCAAAACCACGAAGCGAACTGCCAGGGACGCAATGCGCAGTTGCGCTTGAGCAACCATTGGTGTCGATCGGCATCGACGACGTACGTCCATCGGTAACCCATGCGCCGTTTCCTTAATCAGGATCATGGCGCCCCTTGGCGGCCCGCATTATAGGAGCGCGCCCGAGGGCCGGCAAATCACCCTGCGTTGCCGTTGCGACGACGCGGATGGAACTCGATCGACGCGAGTCCGTCGGCGCGGCGCTTGCGCTGCGGGCACCAGGCATGGCCGAAGACCACTTCGACCGTGCAGCGAATGAGGCCGTCGGCGCCGCGCATCGAATCGATCGCGCGCAGCCAGTCGTCGCGCGAGCGGCGTCCGAGCAGTCCGCGGAAGCGTCCGCGCAGCGCGTTGCCGCCGAGGGCGCGCACGTCGTCGAGCAGTGCCTGCGGCGTCTTCCACGACAGCGTCAGGCGCTGCGTGTCCATCACCGGTTCGGCGAACCCGGCGTCGATCAGCGCGTCGCCCACGTCGTGCATGTCGTGGAACGACATCGTGCGCGCGCCGAGCGCGCGAAGTTCGGCGAAGGTGTCGACGCTGAAGAACGAGAAGTCGAGCAGCGCGCCGGGGCGCATCACGCGATACCACTCTTCGATCGCACGCTGCGGCGACTCGAACCAGTGGAATGCGAGGTTCGACCAGACGAGATCGACGCTGGCATGGGCCAGCGGAAGCGCGTGCGCGTCGCCGGCGGCGAGCGCGGCGATCGGGCCGGAATGGGCGCCGAGCATGCGCCCGAAGAAGCCGCGCGACGGCGGCGCGAGCGCCTGCTGCGCGCGGCGCACGACGGCGAGCGAGGCGTCGACGCCGAAGAGCTGCGCCTTCGGATAGTGCCGCTTGAGCGCGAGCAGCCCTTCGCCGAATCCGCAGCCGACGTCGACGATGCGTTGCGGCTCGAGCCGCACGAGCGGCAGCCGCTCGAGCATCCGCGACTCGACCTCGCGCAGGAGGAAATCGGCCCGCGCGCCATGCCGGGCGCGCCGCGTGAACTGGCGGCGGACCGCCAGCGGATCTAGGTCGGGTGGGCGAAGCATCGCTTCCAGTATAGGCGCCGCTCCGATCCAATGCGTGGCGTGTCGGACTCGACCGAGGGCTTGCCGATGCGCGTCGCTCGCGCGACGCACGGCACGAACGCGATGCTTCGAACGATCGCGACGCACGCGTTGGCGCGGCACCTCGCCGCGTTCGTCCACGCCTGGTTGCCCGCGACGTGCATCGTCTGCGGCGCGCCCGACGCCGCGGCACTGTGCGAAGACTGCGAGCGCGGGCTGCCGGGCACCGACGTGCCCCGCTGCCCGCGCTGCGCGGTTCCGCAGCCGGACGCACGCGAATGCGAAGCCTGTGCGGCGCATCGGCCCGCCTTCTCGCGCACCGTGGTGCTGGCCGATTACGCCGCACCGCTCGATCGGGTGGTGCACGCGTTGAAGTTCGGCCGCGATGCGTCGCTCGCCGCTCCCCTGGGCCGCGCGCTCGCGCGGCGCGCCGTCGGCGTCCTCGGCGACGCCCTCGATGCGGGGCCGCTCGTCGTGACCGCCGTCCCGTTGAGCACGCGCCGACTCGCCGCGCGCGGCTTCAACCAGTCGCTGCAGCTCGCCCGCCCGCTCGCACGACGGCTTCGGCTCGCGCATCGCGATCTGCCCGCGTGCGCCGATGCTCCCGCCCGTCATCGCCGCGCCGGGCGCCCCGTGCCGGTCGACCCGCGCCTGCTGGTCCGGATGCGCGAGGGTGCGCCGGCCTCGACGCTGCATGCACGCGAGCGGCTGGCCGCGCTGCGCGGCGCCTTCACGGCGCCGCGGCCCATCGAGGGCCGTGTCGTCCTCGTCGTCGACGACGTGATGACCACCGGAGCCACCCTCGAGGCGGCGGCCGAGGCACTGATGTCCGCCGGCGCCCGATCCGTGATCAACTGCGTGGTCGCCCGTACCCCCGCCCGATGATGCGCGTCCGATGATCCACGTCGTCCTCGTCCAGCCGGAAATCGCCCCGAACACGGGCAACGTGATCCGCCTGTGCGCCAACACCGGCGCCTGCCTGCACCTGATCGAACCGCTCGGGTTCCGGCTCGATTCCGCGAAGCTGCGGCGCGCAGGCCTCGATTACCGCGAATACGCGTCGATGCGCGTGCACCGTTGCTGGGACGACTTCGTCGCGCAGGCGGGCAACGCGCGTCGGTTCGCGCTCACCACCGCCGGTACCCGCTTCGTGCACGACGTCGCATTCGAGCGCGGCGATCACCTGGTGTTCGGCAGCGAATCGAGCGGGCTGCCCGCGCCGATCCTCGACGCGTTCCCGTCTCACCGGCGCCTGCGCCTGCCGATGCGCCCGCACAATCGCAGCCTGAACCTGTCGAACGCGGTCGCCGTCGCCGTGTTCGAGGCCTGGCGGCAGCTCGGGTTCGACGGCGCGGTGTGAGCGCGGCGGCGTCAGCCGTTGCGCGATGCGACGGCGTCGTCGGCTTCGGCCTTCGGCTCGCGCGCCAGCAGCGAGAGCGCCGCCTCCCGCGGACCGATCCGTCCGTCCAGGACCGCGTTGACGGCGGCGACGACGGGCATCTCCACTGCATGCCGACGTGCCAGCGCATCGGCCGCCGCGGCGCAGGCGACCCCCTCGGCGACGTGGCCGAGCCGGGCGACGATCGCCGAGAGCGGCTCGCCCGCGGCGAGCGCGAGCCCGACGCGCCGATTGCGCGACAGGTCCCCGGTGCAGGTGAGGACGAGGTCGCCGAGGCCGGTGAGCCCCATGAACGTTTCCGGGCGCGCGCCCATCGCCACGCCCAGCCGGGCGATCTCCGCCAGACCCCTCGTGATCAGCGCTGCACGCGCGTTGTGTCCGAAGGCGAGCCCGTCGGAGATGCCGGCGGCGATCGCCATCACGTTCTTCAGCGCCCCGCCGAGCTCGACGCCGACGACGTCTTCGCTGCGATAGATGCGCGCGGCGCCGTGGTGCAGCGCCCCGACTGCGGTGGCCGCCAGTGCCGCGTCGTGCGAGGCCGCCGTCAGCGCCACCGGCAGTCCGGCGGCGACTTCCTGCGCGAAGCTGGGCCCCGACAGCACGCCGCCGGGCACCGAGCGCAACGCCTGCGCGGCCACCTCATGCGGAAGCCGGCCGCTGTCGGCCTCGAGCCCCTTGCAGGCCCAGAGGACGCCGGCGCAGGCCCCGCCGGCGAGCCGGCCCTCGAGCGCCTCGAGCGTGGGCCGCAGCCCCGACACCGGTGTGGCGACGAGCGCGAGCGACGGTCGTTCGGCGAGCCATCGGCAGGCATGGTCGAGATCGGCACTGGGCTCGATGCGCGCATCGAGCGCGAAGCCCGGCAGGTAGCGCTCGTTGCGCCGCTCGCGCCGCATCGCGTCGACGAGGGCGGGATCCCGGGCCCACAACACGACGTCGTGCCGTTGCGCGGCGTGGCAGGCAAGCGCCGTCCCCCAGGCGCCGGCGCCGAAGATCGCGATGCGCACGGACCGCGCCCCTAGTGTCCCCAGACCTCGACCGCCTCGACGTATCCGGCCGGGCCGTCGCGATGCCGGACGTGCACCCATCCGGGCGGCGCTTCGCGATCGACGAGCTCGAGCAGCACGCCGCGCTCGACCTGCACGAGCAGCTCGGCGTTCGGCCGCGGCGCACTGCGCACGGCGGCGAGCGTCGTCGCGATCACGTGGCGGGGTTCCCCAAGCGCCGCACTCTCGATCCAAAGCACGTCGCCGGAGAGGTCGCGGACCTTCGACCAGCCGGCCACCGCCGAGACCAGCTCGAGCGGCGTACCGTGCGGGACGAGGAAGAGCTTTCGCGCACGCTCGGACGGACCGTCGTAGAGGACCCCGGCCGCGCTCGTCACCTCGCGAAACTCCGCCGCCCCCGCCGTCCCCGCCGTCGCGCCCAGCGCGACGACGAACGCGCCGGCGGCCGCGAAGCTGCGAAGCGCCGTCCGATCCGCCACGCCCCGGCGTCGCCCGCGGCCGTCCATTCAGTGACTGCCGGCCGGACCGTTGCCCGACCCGACGCCCGCCCCGTTGCCCGAGGCCGGACCCGCGCCGGCCCCTGCCTGCTGCTCGGCCTGCATCTGCGCGAGCCGCTGCTGGTACAGGCCCTCGAAATTGATCTCGGCGAGATGGATCGGCGGAAACCCGGTGCGCTGCACCGTGTCGGCAATGTTCGAGCGCAGGTACGGGTAGACGATGTTCGGGCAGACGACGTTGATCAGCAACGGCATCTGCTCGTCGGGGACGTTGCGGATCTCGAAGATCCCGCCCTGCTTCGCCTCGACGAGGAACGCCACCTTCTCGCCGACCTTGGTCGTGATCGTGATCGTGACCGTCGACTCGTAGATGCCGTCGGCGACCTGCTCGCTGCCGACGTCCATCTGGACCTCGACGCTCGGCTGCTGCGTCTCGAGGAAGATGCGCGGCGCGTGCGGGATCTCGACCGAGAGATCCTTCAGATAGACGCGCTGGATGGAGAAGGCGGGGGCTTGCGCCTGTTCGGTCATGGATGGTCCTCGCTGGACCGGCGCGCCGCGCCGGTCGGGTGGAAATTCGCGGCACGGCCGCGTCCGGGCGTCGCGGAAGGGCGGCGCCCCGGGCGTCCCGTGCCCGCTCAGCCCTGCAGCAGCGGCACGAGCTTGCCGTCGCGGTCGAGCGCCGCCAGGTCGTCGTAGCCGCCGACGTGGTGCTCGCCGATGAAGATCTGCGGCACGGTACGCCGGCCGGTGCGCTCGATCATCCGGTCGCGCTCCGCCGGATCCTGGTCGATGCGGATCTTCTCGATCGTCTCCACGCCGCGCGCCTTGAGCAGCTGCTCGGCTCGCTGACAGTACGGGCAGACGGCCGTGCTGTACATCACCACTTTGGCGCTCATCGGATACCCCCTGCGATTGCGAAACGGACCCGCCGAAGCCTACTTCACCACGGGCAGGCCCGCTTGGCGCCAGCCGTCGAGCCCCCCGGACAGGTTGAAGACATCCTGGCGCCCGGCCTTGCGCAGCACGCCGACGGCCCGCGACGACGTGGCTCCCGAGGCGCAGCAGACCAGCACCGGCTTGTTCGGCGGCAGCTCGCCGGCTCGCTTCTCGAGCTCGGCGAGCGGAATGTTGCGTGCGTTCGGCAGATGCCCGGCGGCGAACTCGGCCGGCGAGCGAACGTCGAGCACCACGGCGCCCGAATCGTTGATCAGCCGCGTGGCACGCAGCGTGTCCAGCGCCTGCCCGCCGGTGCCGCGCGTCACGAGCGGCCACAGCAGCATCGCGCCGGAGACGACGGCAATGACGATCAGGACGATGTTGTCGAGAACGAAATCCAAGGCGCTGCGCCGACGGGGGAGAAAGGCGCGGATTATAGAATAGAGACCCTTGGCCGCCTGCTTCGACTCATGACGTACCGAATCGTCCTTCTGCGCCACGGCGAGAGCCAGTGGAACCTCGAGAACCGCTTCACCGGCTGGACCGACGTCGATCTCACCGACACCGGCCGCGCCGAGGCGCGTCGCGCCGGCGAGCTGCTGAAGTCCGAGGGCTTCGAATTCGATCTCGCCTTCACCTCCGTGCTGAAGCGGGCGATCCGCACGCTGTGGATCGTGCTCGACACGATGGACCGGATGTGGATCCCGACGATCCCCGACTGGCGGCTGAACGAGCGGCACTACGGTGCGCTGCAGGGGCTGAACAAGGCCGAGACCGCGCAGCGCTTCGGCGACGAACAGGTGCTGATCTGGCGCCGCGCGTATGCGGTCGCCCCCGACCCGCTGCCCGACGGCGACCCGCGGCTGGCGCAGAACGATCCGCGCTACGCCTCGCTGCCCCCCGAGCGCATTCCGCGCACGGAATGCCTGCGCGACACCGTCGCGCGCGTCGTGCCGTACTGGAACGAGGCGATCGCCCCGGCCGTGCGCGAGGGCCGGCAGGTGCTGGTCGCCGCGCACGGCAACTCGCTGCGCGCGCTGGTCAAGCACCTGGACGGCATCGGCGACGACGAGATCGTCGGCGTGAACATTCCCACCGGCCGCCCGCTCGTCTACGAGCTCGACGACGCGCTGCGCCCCGTCGGCCATCGCTACCTGGGCGACCCGACGGAGATCGAGGCGGCGATGGCGGCGGTCGCCGCCCAGGGCAAGGCGCGCTGATCGAACGCAATCTCCGGCGGGGAGTCCCCCCAAAAAGGGGTCCGCTGTACGACGGGCGCGGTTTATACTCGTGCGCGGTCACAGACGGCGTTTTTGCGTGGCGTGTTTCTTGCGCCGGCCGGTCTGCCCGAAGGGAAGCCAATGAAGGGTAAGCTCAAGCCTCTCGGCCTGCTCTCGGCCGGCGCCATCGCCGGCGTGCTCGTCAGCCTCGGCCTGACGGCGGTGGCCCAGCGCGAGCCGCTGTCGGCGCTGCCGCTCGACGAGCTGCGCCAGTTCACCGACGTGTTCGGCGCCATCAAGGCGAATTACGTCGAGCCGGTCGAAGACAAGCGCCTGATCACCGAGGCGATCGGCGGGATGCTGTCGGGCCTCGACCCGCATTCCGCGTACCTGGACGCCGACGCCTTCAAGGAGCTGCAGGTCGGCACGCAGGGCGAGTTCGGCGGGCTGGGCATCGAGGTCGGAACCGAGGACGGCTTCGTCAAGGTCGTCGCCCCGATCGAGGACACGCCGGCCGCGCGCGCCGGCGTCAAGGCGGGCGACCTGATCGTGCGCATCGACGACAAGCCCACGAAAGGACTGTCGCTGAGCGAGGCGGTCAAGCTGATGCGCGGCAAGCCGCAGACCACGATCACGCTGACGCTGTCGCGCAAGGGCGAGAGCCAGCCGCTGGTCATCCCGATCGTGCGCGACGTGATCCGCGTGCAGTCGGTGAAGTCGAAGCCGCTCGAGGACGGCATCGGCTACGTGCGCATCACGCAGTTCCAGGAGCACACGGTCGAGAACCTGGCGCGGCACCTGCAGACGCTCGCGGAGAAGGATTCGCTCAAGGGCATCGTGCTCGACCTGCGCAACGACCCGGGCGGCCTGCTGCACGGCGCGGTGGGCGTCTCGGCGGCGTTCCTGCCGCCGAAGGCCACGGTCGTGACCACCGACGGGCGCACCGAGGACGCACGCCGCAAGTACACGGCGAGCCCGGAGCACTACCTGCGCGGCCTGCGCGACGACGTCATCGCCAAGCTGCCCGCCGCGACGAAGACCGCGCCGATGGTCGTGCTGGTGAACGCCGGCTCGGCGTCGGCCTCCGAAATCGTCGCCGGCGCGCTGCAGGACCATAAGCGGGCGGTCGTGCTCGGCACGCAGACCTTCGGCAAGGGCTCGGTGCAGTCAATCCTGCCGCTGTCGAGCACCACCGCGATCAAGCTGACGACGGCGCGCTACTACACGCCGAACGGGCGCTCGATCCAGGCCAAGGGCATCACCCCCGACTACCTCGTCGAGGAGACGCCCGACGGCGACCTGAACGCGTTCCGGCTGCGCGAGGCCGATCTGAACCGGCACCTGAGCAACGGCGAGGACGACGAGGTCCGCTCGGCGATTCCCACACCCAACGATTTCGCCGACCGGAAAGACCGCAAGCCGGTGGAGTTCGGATCGCCGGACGACTACCAGCTGCAGCAGGCGCTGAATTTCCTGAAGGGCGCCGAGGTCGTGGTGGCGCGCCAGGAGGATCCCGTGGCGGCGGCCGCGGCGGCGCTGCAGAAGGAGACCGCGCGCTGAGCGTGCGTTCCGACGGCTCGCTATCATCGAAGGCCGCGCATCGCGCGGCCTTTTTTCTTTTCATGAACGACGAACAGCTGCTCCGCTACAGCCGCCACATCCTTCTCGACGAGATCGGCGTCGAGGCGCAGCAGCGGCTGCTCGACGCCACCGCGCTCATCGTCGGCGCCGGCGGCCTCGGCTCCCCGGCCGGCCTGTACCTGGCCGCGGCCGGCATCGGGCGCATCGTGCTCGCCGACGACGATGCCGTGGACCTGACGAACCTGCAGCGGCAGATCCTGCACCGCCAGGACCGGGTGGGACAGCCGAAGGCCGAATCGGGACGGCGCACGATGCTGGAGCTGAATCCGGGCATCGAGGTCGAACCGGTCGTCGCGCGGCTCGACGATGCCGCGCTCGAGGCGCTCGTGCGGCGCGCCGACGTGGTGCTCGACTGCTGCGACAACTTCCCGACCCGGCAGGCGATCAACCGCGCCTGCGTCGCGCATGGCGTGCCGCTCGTCTCGGGCGCGGCGATCCGCTTCGACGGGCAGGTCGGCGTCTACGACACCCGGCGCGACGACTCGCCCTGCTACCACTGCCTATTCCCCGAAGGCGAGGAAGTCGAGCCGGTACTGTGCGCGACGATGGGCGTCTTCGCGCCGCTCACCGGCATCGTCGGGACGATGCAGGCGGCCGAGGCGCTGAAGCTCGTCGGCCGCTTCGGACGGCCCGCGGTGGGGCGTCTGCTGATGATCGACGCACTCGAGATGCAGTGGCACGACGTGCGCGTTCCGCGCGATCCGTCGTGCGAGGTCTGCGGCCGGCGTCCGGCGACGACCGCGGCAGCCGGCGTCGAAAGGGACCGTCTTTCGGTCAAGCCGGAAGGCTGAGAGCCCTTGCGGTCGCGCCGGCGTACACGCGCCGGTACACTCGACGCACGATGTCGGACGAATCCCTCCTCTTCGACGTCGCGCGCGACCCGGTCGAGGTGCTGCGCAGCGTCTTCGGATACGACGCGTTCCGCGGTGAGCAGGAGGCGATCGTCGAGCACGTCGTCGGCGGCGGCGACGCGCTCGTGCTGATGCCCACCGGCGCCGGCAAGTCGCTGTGCTACCAGATTCCGGCGCTCGTGCGCGACGGAACCGGTGTGGTCGTCTCGCCGCTGATCGCGCTGATGCACGACCAGGTCGATGCGCTGCGCGAACTCGGCGTGCGCGCGCGATACCTGAACTCCTCGCTGAGCGGACGCGAGGCGGCCGACGTCGAGCGCGCACTCGTCGCCGGCGAGCTCGACCTGCTCTACGTCGCACCCGAGCGGCTGCTCACGCCGCGCTGCCTCGAGCTGCTCGAGCGCGTGCGCATCGCGCTGTTCGCGATCGACGAGGCGCACTGCGTTTCGCAATGGGGCCACGACTTCCGTCCGGAATACCTGCAGCTCGCGGTGCTGCACGAGCGCTTTCCCGACGTGCCCCGCATCGCCCTCACCGCGACCGCGGACGCGCTCACGCGCCGCGAGATCGTCCAGCGCCTCGCGTTGGAGGAGGCACGCAGCTTCGTCTCGAGCTTCGACCGCCCGAACATTCGCTACGGCATCGTCGAGAAGCGCGAACCGCGCCGCCAGCTGATCGCCTTCCTCGACCGGCACGCGGGCGAGTCGGGCATCGTCTATTGCGCCACGCGGGCGAGGGTCGACGACACCGTGGACTGGCTGGTCGAGCACGGCGTCGACGCGCTCGCCTATCACGCCGGCATGGACGCCGCCGCGCGCAACGCCAACCAGATGCGCTTCCTGCGCGACGACGGTATCGTGATGGTGGCGACGATCGCGTTCGGCATGGGCATCGACAAGCCCGACGTGCGCTTCGTCGCGCACCTCGACATGCCGCGCAGCATCGAGGGCTACTACCAGGAGACCGGACGCGCCGGACGCGACGGCGAGCCGGCCGAGGCGTGGATGACCTACGGGTTGGCCGACGTCGTGCAGCAGCGCCGCTTCATCGAGCAATCGGAGGCCGACGACGCGTACAAGCGGGTGGCCACTGGCAAGCTCGATGCGATGCTCGCCCTGGCCGAGACGATCGGCTGCCGTCGCATGCAGCTGCTCGGCTACTTCGGCGAAAGGAGCCGGCCGTGCGGCAACTGCGACAACTGCCTCGAGCCGCCCGAGCCGTGGGACGCCACCGAGCCGGCGCGCAAGCTGCTGTCGTGCATCTACCGCGTGCGCCAGGCGAGCGGATTCGGCTTCGGCGCGCAGCACATCGTCGCGATCCTGCGCGGACAGGCCACCGCGCGCGTCGTGCAGCACCGGCACGACGCGCTGAGCACCTTCGGCATCGGCGCCGATCTCGACGAAGCGGCCTGGCGCGCCGTGCTGCGCCAGCTCGTCGCGCAGGGCCTGGTCGCCGTCGACCACGCCCGTCACCAGGTGCTCGTGCTCACCGAGGCGAGCCGCGCGCTGTTGCGCGGCGAGCGCAGCCTGCAGATGCGCCGGCCGCAGGCGGCCGAGCGCACGCGCGCGAAGCGCCCGAAGCGCGCGTCGGAGCGCGCCGCCGCCGAACAGGCCGGACGCGACCCGCGCGACGAAGCCCTGTTCGAGCGGCTGCGCGAATGGCGTCGCGGCGTGGCGGCCGAACGCGGCATGCCGCCGTACGTGATATTCCACGATGCGACGCTGCGCGAGATCGCCCGCGAGCGCCCGAGCTCGGTGGAGGCACTCTCCACGATCGGAGGCGTCGGCACGCGCAAGCTCGAGGCCTACGGCGAGGCGATCGTCGCGCTGGTACGCGCGGCAGCGCCCGACGGCTGAAACAGGAGAGAGCGATGCGAAGCGATCGCAGACGATGGGTTCTAGGGGCCGTCTCGGCATCGATGCTGCCGGCGCGCGGCGCATTCGGCCAGGCCGCCGCCTTCGTTCCGCAGGCGCTTCCCGTCGAGCGCCTCGCCGCCGAGCGGCTCGCCGAGAGCGGCGACGCACAGCCGCTGCACAAGCCCGTGCCGTCCAGCGGCGAGATGCTCCCCGTCGTCGGGCTCGGCACCGCGCGGCGCTACGACGAAGCGTCGGAGACCCTGCGCGAGACGCTGCGGCGCTTCGCGCAGGCCGGCGGACGCGTCGTCGACACGGCGCCGTCGTACGGCAATGCCGAAACGGTCGTCGGCGAGATCGTCGAGGCACAAGGACTGCGGGAACGGCTCTTCCTCGCGACGAAGGTCGGCGCGAACTCGCGCGACGAAGGACGCGCGCAGATCGAGGCGTCGTTCCGGCGCCTGCGCACGTCGCGCATCGACCTGATCGCCGTGCACAACCTGCGCGACGTCGACACGCAGCTCGCGACGCTGCGTGCGCTGAAGGACTCGGGCCGCATCCGCTACGTCGGCATCACCACGTCCTTCGATTCGCAGTACGCCGATTTCGAGCGCGTGATGAAGCGCGAGCCGCTCGACTTCATCCAGGTCGACTACGCGCTCGACAATCGCGGGGCCGGCGAACGGATCCTTCCGCTCGCGACCGAGCGCGAGATGGCGGCGATGATCAACCTGCCGTTCGGCCGCGGCCGGCTGTTCCGTGCCGTGCAGGGCAAGGCGCTGCCGGAATGGGCGGCCGATTTCGGTTGCACGAGCTGGGCGCAGTTCTTCCTGAAGTACGTCGTCTCGCACGAGGCGGTGGTGTGCGCGATTCCCGGCACCGCGCGTCCCGAGTACGCGATCGACAACGCGGCGGCCGCGCGCGGGCCGATGCCCGACGCGATCGAACGCAAGCGGATGGAACGCTTCATCGATGCGCTCTGAGCGCGCGCCGCCTGCGCGCGGCGCGCTCGCCCGCCTCGCCGGCGTACGACCCGGCGAGGGTGCGCTGGTCGGCGGCTCGCTGCTGCTCGTGTTCGCGCTGCTCGCGTCGTACTACGTGATCCGCCCGATACGCGACGAAATGGGCGTGCTCGGCGGCGTCGAGAACCTGCAATGGCTGTTCACCGCGACGCTGGCGGCCATGCTCGCGTTGAACCCTGCCTTCTCGGCGCTGGTGCGACGCATGCCGCGCGAGCGCTTCGTGCCGCTCGCGTACCTGTTCTTCGCCGCGAATCTCGTCGCCTTCGCCGCGGCGTTCCGCTGGCTGCCGTCCGAGCACGAACCGTGGATCGGCCGCGTCTTCTTCGTCTGGACGTCGGTGTTCAACCTGTTCGTCGTCTCGCTGTTCTGGGCGCTGATGGTCGACGTCTTCGACAGCGAACAGGGCAAGCGCCTGTTCGGCCCGCTCGCCGCCGGCGCGACGCTCGGCGCGGTGGTCGGCTCGTCGTCGACGGCGTCGCTCGCCGGTACGCTGGACACCGCCGCGCTGCTGCTCGCATCGGCAGGCCTGCTCGTCGCCGCCTGCGGCTGCGTGCTCTTCGTATCGCGCCGGGCGCGCGAGGCGGCAGCCGCGCGAGCGGCGAGCCGCGGCGCCGCGACCGAAGGCGGCGGCGCGGGAGCGGGTACGGACGCGGCCGGCGACGCACCGCACGCGCCGATCGGCGGCAGCGCATGGGCCGGACTCACGCACATCGCGCGATCGCCGTACCTGCTCGCGATTTGCGGCTACATGCTGTTGTTCTCGATCACGTCGACGCTGCTCTACTTCCTGCAGGCCGGCATCGTCGCCGAACATTTCGCCGACCGCGTCGCGCGAACGCGCTTCTTCGCGTCGATCGACCTCGCGGTGAACGCGGCAACGCTGCTCGTGCAGCTGTTCGTCGCCGGCCGCCTGCTGCGCCGCTTCGGCGTCGCGCGAACGGTGTCGATCCTGCCCGCGCTCTCGATCGCGGGCTTCGGCGCCCTCGCCTTCGCGCCCGGCGTCGCCGTGCTCGTCGTCGTGCAGGTCGTGCGTCGCGTGCTGAACTTCGGCCTCGCGCGCCCGACCCGCGAGCTGCTCTTCACCGTGCTGTCGCGAGAGGACAAGTACAAGGCGAAGAACGCGATCGACACCGTCGTCTACCGCGCCGGCGACCAGGTGGGCAGCTGGTCGTACGCGCTGCTCGCCGCCGTCGGGCTTGGCATCACCGGCATCGCGCTGGTCGCGGTGCCGCTGTCCTTCGCCTGGCTCGCCAACAGCTGGTGGGCGGGCCGACGCCAGGAAGCGCTGGCGGCGAGCGCCGTGTCGGGCTCAGCGGCCGCGCTGCGAACCGCCCCCGCGCAACGCGTCGACGCGTTCTGACAAGACCGCGCGCGAGCTGTGCCGCGGCGGCACCGGCATGGGTTTCGGTGCTGCCGTTCGGCTCTGGCCTGCCGGCGCGTGGGAACGCGAGGCCGCGGGCTGCGAGGTCCGCGCATGCACTGCCGGTGCGCCGCGTCCGGCACCGCCGCGGCCGCGACCGCGCGGCATGCGCGCCGGCCGGTCGTCCGGCTCGGGCTCGTGGCGGGCGTTCGGGTCGGGCTCGAAGCCGGGGACCGTCTCGCGTCGGAGCTCGCGCCCGAGCAGGCGCTCGATGTCGCGCAACAGCCCGCTCTCGTCGGCCGAGACGAGCGAGACCGCCTCGCCCTCGGCACCGGCGCGCCCGGTGCGGCCGATCCGGTGCACGTAGTCCTCGGCGACGTTCGGCAAGTCGAAGTTCACGACGTGCGGAAGCTCCGCGATGTCGAGTCCGCGCGCCGCGATGTCGGTGGCCACGAGCGCCTGCAGGGCGCCCGACTTGAACTCCGAGAGCGCGCGCGTGCGCGCGTTCTGGCTCTTGTTGCCGTGGATCGCCAGCGCCGGGACGCCGTCCTTCGACAGCTGCTCGGCGAGGCGGTTCGCGCCGTGCTTCGTGCGCGTGAACACGAGCACCTGGAACCAGTTGTGCGTGCGGATCAGGTGCGAGAGCAGCTCGCGCTTGCGTGCGCGGTCCACCGCGAGGACGCGTTGCGCGACGCGCTCGGCCGGCGCGTTGCGGCGCGCGACCTCGATCGTCGCGGGACGGTCGAGCAGCGAGTCGGCGAGCGCGCGGATCTCGTCGGAGAAGGTCGCCGAGAACAGCAGGTTCTGCCGACGCGCCGGCAGCAGCCTCAGCACGCGCCGGATGTCGTGGATGAAGCCCATGTCGAGCATCCGGTCGGCCTCGTCGAGTACGAGCACTTCGACTTGCGACAGGTCGACGCCGCGCTGTCCGGCGAGATCGAGCAGCCGACCGGGGGTGGCGACGAGCACGTCGACGCCGCGGCGTAGCCGGTCGATCTGCGGATTGATGTTCACGCCGCCGAACACGACCGCCGACGTGAGCGGCGTGTGCTTCGCATACAGGGCGACGCTCTCCTCGACCTGCGCGGCGAGCTCGCGCGTGGGCGTGAGGATCAATGCACGAATCGGGCGCTCGCCGCGCTGCTGCGGCGATGGCACCGTGGACAGCCGTTGCAGGATCGGAAGCACGAATCCGGCGGTCTTGCCGGTGCCGGTCTGCGCGCCGGCCAGCAGGTCGCCGCCGGCGAGCACGGCCGGAATCGCTTTCGATTGGATCGGCGTGGGAGCGTCGTACCCGCATTCGGATACGGCGCGAACGAGGGCTTCGGACAAGCCCAGGGAGACAAAGGACATGGAACTCCAGCGACATCGGCCTGGTCGGCTCGATGCGCGGCGAGCGCATCGGCTTGCGACGCCAGTCGCGGGCAGACGATTCGGGGGGGGAACTTCGTGCGGCAGGATGCCGGGAAGATGCGGCGCAGAGACTGGCGACGGCGCCGACGATGCGGCATCGAAGCCGCAACCGATGGATGATACCGGAAAGCGCGCGCAACCGTGTTGTGCGGATGCCGAGATGCGAAGGAAACGGCGGGAGCGACGGCGCGGCGCGAACGCGTGTGCCCACCCGAAGCGATCATCCGCCGTGGAACAGATTGCGGATGATCGCGAAGGTGATGAGCGCGAGCCCCAGGATGAGGCCGAAGAAGATCAGCGACCGCTGCTCGAAGCGCCGCCCCGCCCGACGCTCCATCGCATCGAGGATGCGGTCGGAGACCACGTACAGCACGATGCCGGTGAGCGTGAGCCAGACGACTTCCATGCCGCTTCGCTCTCAGGCGATGAGGAACAGCGCCTGCTGTTCGAACAGCTCGCCGGGCGTGCGGCGGAATCCGCTCTTGGCATAGCGCAGCCAGCGGCCGAGGACGTAGGCGAGCACGATGCCGGCCCGCGCCGCGACGTCGGTCTCCTGCGGCAGGCGCCCCTGCGCGACGGCGATGCGAACCGCCTGCTTCAGCGACGCTTCGATGCGGTCAATCAGTTGGTTGATGCGGTCCTGCAGCCGGCCGTCCTCGGTGACGAGCGCGTCTCCGATCAGCACGCGCGTCATGCCGGGGTTCTTCTCGGCGAAGGACAACAGCATCGCGACGATGTCACGCAACTGGCGCATGCCGTCGTCGGCGTGCTGCGTGGTGATCTGGTTGATGAGGCCGAAGATCGTCGACTCGATGAACTCGATCAGGCCCTCGAACATCTGCGCCTTGCTGGCGAAGTGTCGATACAGCGCCGCTTCGGAAACCTGCAACCGGCCGGCCAGTGCCGCGGTGGTGACGCGATCGCCGCCCGGTTCCTGCAGCATCGCCGCGAGCGTCTGGAGGATCTGCAGTCGCCGTCCGCCCCGTTTCGGGCGAGCCTGTCGGGGCGAAGGCGTCGTCGAGTCGTTCATGTCGGTCGAAGCGCGGCACCCGGGCGAGATGGGACCACGCCCCAAGCCGCCTTGTGCGGCAGATGAGCGACCGATTGTACTTGAAGGCCGATGCGCCGAGACGGTCCCGCTCGCCAGCGGTGGACTGTGTGGTGTGAGCGGCGGGTCGTACCGTTCACGAGTATCGTTCGCATGCCGATCGAGTGCGCCGCGGCCAGGTTCGCCGGGGTGTCCTCGACGAGGATGCAGCGCGCCGCGGGCACGCGCAGGCGCGCGACGAGTCGGGCGAACATCGCTCGCGACGGCTTCGGCTGGAAACGTCCGGCGAAGCGCATCGATTCGATCGAGACGATCGACTCGATGTATGGCGCGATGCCGAGTGCGCGCACGACACGCGTCGCGTACTCGAACGGGGCGTTGGTGACGACGACCCGACGACCCGGCAGCCGACGCAGCGCGAGCACCAAGCGCAGGTCGCGCCGAACGATGCGCTCGAGATCCGGGAACCGGTGCGTCTCGCGAAGGAAGCGGTGCGCATCGACGCCATGGTGACGGATCATGCCGAGCAGCGTCGCGCCGTACCGGCGCCAGTAGGCGACGCGCAGCGCGTCGGCCTCCGCCTGGCCGAGCGAGAGCTCCGCCGCGACGAACTCGACCATCGCCCGATGGATGCGCGGGAAGACCTCGGGGGACGCGTCGTGCAGCGTGTTGTCGAGATCGAGCAGCCAGACGGGCCCGGAACGACCCGCCGGGCGCGGCGAGGCGATGTCCAAGCCGGCGTCAGTCGCTGCGGATCATGGTTCCGACGCCGTGATCGGTCATGATCTCGAGCAACAGGCAGTGCTCGACGCGCCCGTCGACGATGTGCACCGACTTGACTCCGCCGCGGGCGGCGTCGAGCGCCGACGAGATCTTCGGCAGCATGCCGCCCGAGATCGTTCCGTCGGCGAAGAGCCGATCGATCTCGCGCGGCGTCAGGCCGGTGAGCAGCGTGCCGTCCTTGTCGAGCACCCCCGGCGTGTTCGTCAGCAGCACGAGCTTCTCGGCCTCGAGCACCTCGGCGACCTTGCCGGCGACGACGTCGGCATTGATGTTGTAGGTCTCGCCCTGGTCGCCCGAGCCGATCGGCGCGATCACCGGGATGAAGCCGTTCGTCGTGAGCGTGTGGATGACCGCCGGGTCGATCCGGGCGATCTCGCCGACCTGCCCGATGTCGATCGGCTCGTCGGGCCGGTCCTTCGACGGCAGCCGCATCCGCCGCGCGCGGATCAGGCCTCCGTCCTGCCCGGTAAGCCCCACCGCGCGTCCGCCCGCGGTGTTAATCAGCTCGACGATCTCCTTGTTCACCTGGCCGGCGAGCACCATCTCGACGAGGTCCATCGTCTCGGCGTCGGTGACGCGCATGCCCTGGACGAACTCGCCCTTCTTGCCGACGCGTGCCAGCAGCTGCTCGATCTGCGGCCCCCCGCCGTGCACGACCACCGGATTCAGGCCGACCAGCCGCAACAGCACGACGTCGCGCGCGAAGCTCTGCTTCAGCCGCTCGTCGATCATCGCGTTGCCACCGTACTTGACGACGACGATGCGGCCCTGGAAACGGCGGATGTAGGGCATCGCCTCGACGAGGACCGCCGCCTTCATCGCCGGGCTGAGGTCGCTCGTCGACGCCAGGACGGTCGACGGATCGGGTTTCGCTTCGGCGCTCATGCGGTTCACCTTCGTTCGTTCGGATTCGCGTCCCGGCGTTCGGTCCGCGGCTCGGCGGCGCGACGCATTCTAATCTCGCCGATGCCGGAGCTTTGGCTATCATCCGGCGAGATGAACCTGCGTCAGCTCGAATACTTCGTGCAGGTCGCCGAGCTGGGCAGCTTCAGCCGCGCCGCACGGCTGCTGGGCATCGCGCAGCCGGCGCTGAGCCGGCAGGTGCGCGCGCTCGAAACGGACCTGCGCGAGACGCTGTTGCTGCGCAACGGCCGCGGCGTCGAGCTCACCGACGCGGGCCGGCGGCTGTTCGATCACGCGGTCGCCATCCTGCAGCACGTCACGCACGCCCGCGACGACATGGGTGCGCAGCGCGACGAGCCGGTGGGCCGGATCGTCGTCGGCCTGCCGCCCAGTCTCGGGCGCCAGCTGACGCGGCCGCTGATCGACGCGTTCCGCAGCGAGCTGCCGCGCGCGAGACTGGCGATCGTCGAGGGACTCACCGCGCACATCGCCGAGTGGATCGCCACCGGCCGCGTCGACCTGGCGCTGCTGCACAACCCGGACGCAGCGCCCGAGCTCGAGATCACCCCGGTGCTCGAGGAGATGCTGTGCCTGGTGCAGCCGGCGGGGCGCCGCGGCCGCATCGGGCGCGCCTCCGTGCGCGGACACGCGCCGCTTCCGCTGAAGGAGCTTTCGCGTTTTCCGCTGATCGTTCCCGACCGCATGCACGCGCTGCGCCGCCTGATGGAAACGGAGGCCGCGCTGGCCGGCGTCCGACTCGACATCGCGTGGGAAGTCTCGAGCGTGCCGTCGATCGTCGACCTCGTCGCCGCCGGATACGGCAATGCGGTGCTTCCGCGAAGCGCGGTCGCCGCATCGGGGCGCAGCGCGCAGCTCGCGACGCGCCCGCTCGGCGACCCGCCGTTGCACAGCGTGCTGTGCATGGCGACGTCGGCCCACCGGCGGGCGACCCCGCTCGCCAGTCGCACCGCCGCCCTGCTGCGCGAGCTGGCGCACGCGGTCGAGAGCTGAGAACGCCTGAGCCGCTCGCCCGCGTCGCGAGTGCGACCGTCAGGGCGCCGGATCCCCGGCGCGCGGCACGGGCCCCTGCAGGACGAGCTCCTGGAACACGTGCACCGTGGGGGCGAAGGGCGGCGACGATGCCACCTCGCGCCGCACGCCGCTGCGCACCGACAGCCCCTCGGTCATTCCGGGCGCGTCGAGCACGAAGGTATGGAACTCGCCTTCCTCGCCGCACGGACACACGCCGGCGGGCAGCCGCGCGAGCAGCTCCGCATCGTAGTGCGCGCCGGCGAACGACGCGTCGAGCCAGCGCGTGTCGATCGCGACCAGCCGGGCGCGGATGCCGCGCGCGATCACCTCGGCCGCCAGCGCTTCGCGCGCTTCGCCCCACAGCGGGAACAGCGGCTGCAGTCCGGCTCTCCCGCAGGCGGCTTCGATCCAGTCGCGGTGCGCCTGCAGATCGATGTCGCCGAAGGCCATCCGCGTGTGGCCCGTCGAACGCAGCGTCCTCAGCGTGGCTTCGAAGCTGGCCGCGTACTCACCGGGCGGCACGCGCACCGGCAGCCATCGGGCGCCGAAGGCGGCGACCTGCGCCGCCAGCAAACCGGCAGGCAGCCCGTGCGCCTTGCTCGCGCCGTCGGGATCGCACATCGTCACGAAGGTCTCGACGGCGATCCCGCGCTCGCGCAGGCGCAGCCACGCGAGGCAGCAGTCCTTGCCGCCGCTCCAGGCAATGGCGATGCGGCCGCGCACGCCTCAGCCGCATTCCCCCTGATGCCCGCAGGCGGTGCAGAACATGCAGCCGTCGCGGCGGATGTAGGCGTG